>ENA-ORDA01001572-ORDA01001572.1-marine-metagenome-genome-assembly--contig:-NODE-1572-length-19023-cov-11.556740_pt1 | contig 19023 bp, 20 predicted proteins | sample MGYA00237778_ERZ508506 | MGnify/ENA primary metagenome ERZ508506 (study PRJEB26177, sample SAMN06267891) | marine metagenome | isolation source: Monterey Bay, California, USA | place: Pacific... | reverse complement strand
ATGCACTGGGTTCCAAAATTTGTTGCTAATTCATTAATAAAATCAGGGTTTTTTACAGCATAGCTATTTATCGAAACTTTATCCGCTCCACTTTTAAGAAGGATATCTACATCCTCTACTGTTTTAATTCCACCGCCAACAGTGAAAGGAATATTAATATTCTCTGAAATCTGGTCAGCAAGCTTAGCAAATGTTTTTCTATCTTCTTTTGTAGCAGTTATGTCTAAAAAAACAAGTTCATCTGCTCCGTTTTCAGAGTAATACCTAGCAAGTTCTACCGGATCCCCCGCATCTATAAGATCTACAAAATTAACTCCCTTTACGGTTCTTGAGTCTTTAATGTCAAGACACGGGATTATTCTTTTTGCTAGCATTATTTTTCTTTAAAATTCATTAAACTTTTCAATTCTATCTTGTTTTCATAAATAGCTTTTCCAAGTATAGCACCCTCACAACCCGCTTCTTTCAATTTTTCTAAATCTTCAATACTTGATATTCCACCTGAAGCAATTAAAGAAATACCTTTAAATGACTTCAATATATCTTTATATATATCTATAGACGGTCCTTTTAACATTCCATCTTTGGATATATCTGTTGGAATGACATATTTTATTCCTTTAAGAATGTGATATTCTAAAAAATCCATAAGATCATTTCCTGAATCATTAAGCCATCCATTGGTTTTAATCTTATTGTCTAAAAAATCAGCTCCCAAAATTATTTTATCATTTCCATATTTTTCAAACAAATCATTAAAGGTTTCAGGATCTGAAACAGCTATACTTCCTAATGTTACTTGAGACGCGCCTGACTCAAATGCGACTTTAACATCTTCAATTGATTTTAAACCACCTCCAAAATCTACTTTTAAAGCTGTTTTTAAGGCAATTTGCTCAAGAATCTTATAATTTATAATCTTACTTGACTTAGCTCCATCTAAATCAACCAAATGAAGAAAATCTATTCCATGATCTTCAAATCGCTGAGCCATCTCAAATGGATTAGAGCTGTAAATAGTTTTTTTATTATAATCACCCTGTGATAACCTTACGCATTTTCCTTCAATAATATCTATAGCTGGAATTATTCTCATTACTTATTATTTATAAAATTTTTAAGCACCAATTCACCTTTACTTCCACTTTTTTCAGGATGAAACTGAACACCAGTGAAGTTATTTTTTTTAACAGCAGTACTATAATTGATTCCGTAGTTTGATGTAGCTACAGTATCTGTTAAAACCGGAACATAATAACTATGAACTAAATACATGTATTCATTTTCATTAATTGAATCAAATAATTTAGTTTTTAAATCAAAAATTGTATTCCACCCTATTTGAGGAACTTTAAGTAAATTGTTAAACCTTTTTACATTTGAATCAAATATTCTCAAACAATCTACATCTCCTTCCTCAGAAAAATTACACATTAACTGCATACCTAAACATATGCCCAGTACTGGTTGTTTAAGATTAGGTATAAGCACATCCAAACTTTTAGATTTAAGCTTTTTCATTGCACTACTCGCCTGCCCCACACCTGGAAATATAATTTTATCAGCATTAGATATAACTTCTTTATCTGACGTTAACACACCTTCGCAGCCAAGTCTTTTCAAAGCATACTTAACACTTTGAGTGTTTCCAGCACCATAATCAATTATTGCTACTTTCATTATAAAACTCCCTTTGTTGAGGGCAATATTAATTTATCTTGATTTTTTGAGACTGCTGTTTTTATACACTTAGCAAAAGCTTTAAAGATCGATTCAATTTTATGATGCTCATTAGTTCCTTCTACTTTTATGTTAGCATTTAACTTAGCTCCATCACAAAACGATTTAAAAAAGTGATAAAACATTTCGGTTGGAACATCCCCTATTTTCTCTCTTTTAAAATCAGCATCCCAAACCAACCAACTTCTTCCTCCAAAATCTATAGCAACCTGAGCTAAGCAATCGTCCATCGGAAGATTAAAAGCATACCTTTCAATCCCTATTTTCTTTCCTAAAACAGAGGAAAAAGATTCTCCAAGAGCAATAGCTGTGTCCTCAACAGTGTGATGCTCATCAACATTTAAATCACCATCAACTTTGATGTTTAAATCTACAAGTGAATGTTTAGACAATTGATCTAGCATGTGGTCAAAGAAGGAAAGACCAGTATCAATATTGCTTTTTCCTGTACCATCTAAATCAAGTTCAATCTTAATTTTAGTTTCATTTGTATTTCTTTTAAAGGTAGAATACCTGTTTAATCCACTCAAATACTCGTAGACTGATTTCCAAGAATCTGTTTTAAGTTTAACAACTTCATTTAATGAGTCATTAAGTTCTATGCCGTTGTAAAGAATCCCTGAGCAGTTCAAGTTCTTTGCCAGTTGCATATCAGATTCCCTGTCTCCAATTACAAATGAATTCTTTATATCAATATTAGCGTCTTCAATATACTCTGTTAACATTCCTGTTCTTGGTTTTCTATAATTTGAGTTTTCATTTTCAAAACTTTTATCAATGTGTGTTTTAAAAAAACTAACCTCTTCGTTTTTAAATGAATTAATAATAAAATTTTGAACAGGCCAAAACGTTTCCTCTGGAAAAGAATCTGTTCCTAACCCGTCTTGATTTGTAACCATCACTAGTTTAAAATCTAACTCTTCACTTATCTTGTTTAAATACTTAAACACACCAGGAAAAAAAGATAACTTATCAAAACTATCTAATTGTTTATCAATCTTAGGTTCATCAACTAAAGTTCCGTCTCTATCTATAAATAGAATTTTTTTCATAACTGATTAAGTGTTTTAATTAAACTTTTATTTTCATTTTCTGTTCCAATCGTAATCCTTAAACAATTTTGACACAGTGGTTGATTAGACCTATTTCTAACAATTATACCCTTCTCCAGTAACTGACTATACCTTAAACCTGCATTATCAACTTTAACTAGAAGAAAATTTGCATCAGATTTGTATATTTTATCAATAAAATCAAGTTTTTCTAAACAGGATATCAATAGCTTTCTTTGATTTAATACAAGATCAATATTCTTTTTAATCTCGTCAATATTATTCAACTCCTTTAAAGCTTTTCTCTCTGTAAGTACATTTATATTGTATGGTGGTTTAATTTTATTTAAATAATTAATAATTTTTTGATTTGAAAACCCCACACCAAGTCTTATTCCAGCCATTCCATAAGCCTTAGACATAGTTTGAGTAATTATTAGATTTTCATACTTATCTATATGGTTAATTAAAGACTTTTGAGATGAAAAATCTATATAAGCCTCATCAATAACAACGATACCATTAAATTTTTTAATTAAATTATCTAAAACATTAATCTCAAATGAATTTCCTGTCGGATTGTTAGGTGAACACAAGAATAAGATCTTGATATTAGACGTCTTTAAACCCAATATTTTATCTGTATCAATTGAAAAATCACTTTTTAATGGAATTTCAATATTCTCAACTCCGTTGGTTTTTGCGATTACATCATACATTCCATAAGTTGGCGGAAGAGTAATAATTTTATCTTCATTAGGATTGCAAAAAACTCTTACAATTAAATCAAGAATTTCATCAGTACCATTTCCAAAAACAACTTGATTTACATTTATATTTTTATTTTTAGAAATAACTGTTTTTAAATTTTTATGCTTGTTATCTGGATATCTATTAATTCCGTTCTCAAATGGAGATTCATTAGCATCTAAGTAAATTAAATTCTTATTAGCTCCCCCACTGTAATCATCTCTAGCAGATGAATACGAAGACATATTTTTTACATTGTTTCTTACAAGAGTATCTATATTCATTTTAATTATTTAAATCTTTAACTCTTATTGATACTGCATTTTTATGAGCCTGTAACCCTTCAGCATCAGCCATAGTTTCAACTGTTTTAGAAATATTCAATAAACCTGTTTTTGATATTTTCTGAAAAGTTATTGTCTTTTGAAAACTATCTAGATTAACTCCACTGTACTGCTTAGCATTTCCATTTGTTGGCAGAGTGTGATTTGTTCCTGATGCGTAATCACCAGCGCTTTCAGGGGTGTAATTTCCAATAAATACAGATCCAGCACTTACAATGTTATCAATAAAAAAAGATTCATCTTGAACGTTAATTATATAATGTTCTGGTGCATATAGATTAATAAAATCAATTGCCTTGGTTTTATCTTCAAAAAAAACAAGTTTAGAATTTGAAATTGATTTATTTATAAAATCCTTTCTGTCTAAATTTTTAATCTGATCATAAATACATTTTTCAACATCATCAATTAAGGATTTTGAAAGACTTACAAATATGACTTGACTATCTGGTCCGTGTTCTGCCTGAGATAATAAATCTGAAGCTATATAATTTGGATTAGCATATTTATCTGCAACAACTAATAATTCACTTGGACCTGCGGGCATATCAATTGCAGTATTAAAATTAATCGATTTTAGTTTTGCATAAGTAACAAACTGGTTCCCTGGACCAAATATCTTATTTACTTTTGGAACAGTTTCTGTTCCTAAACTCATTGCAGCAATAGATTGGGCTCCACCAACGCTTATAACTGTATCAATTTTACAAAGCTTAGCGCAGTACAATATAGCAGGGTGAAGTTCACCATTTTTATCGGGTGGCGAACAAAGCACAATGTTTTTGCACTGAGCTATCATAGCAGGAATTGCTAGCATTAAAACGGAGGAAAACAAAGGGGCAGTTCCGCCTGGAATATATAAACCAACATTTTCAATAGCTCTTTTTTCTTGCCAACATAAAACACCTTTTGTAGTCTCAATTTTTTTAGATTTATAAATCTGATTTTCATGAAATTTATAAATATTGTCAAAAGCAATATTGATTGCATCTTTTAATTCTTTACCAATATTTTTCTCTGAATTACTGATTTTATCAGCATTAATTTTTAAATCAGTAAGCTTAACATTATCAAATTTATTAGTATAGTCAATTAAAGATTTATCTCCATAAAGCTCCACATTATTAAAAATACCATCTACAACATCTTTTACAGAGTCAAGACTATACAAAGGTCTTTGTACAAGTGATGACCAAGATGTGATTTCGGGATTAAAAAATTTATTCATTATAAAACCATTTTTTCAATTGGACATACTAATATATCTTCAGCTCCAGCCTCTTTGATTTTATCGATAACGTCCCAGAAAGCATTCTCATTAATAACTGAATGCAGAGAGCTCCAGCCCTCTTTATTCAAAGGAAGAACAGTTGGACTCTTTAAAACAGGAAGTATCTCTGAAATAGCGTTTATTTTATCATTTGGAGCGTTTAAAAGAATATACTTAGACTCCTTGGCCTTTAGAACAGCTCTAATTCTAAACAAAAACTTGTCAAGTAAATATTTGTTAGATTCCAAAACTTTTTTGTTCCCAGCTAAAACTGCTTGTGATTCGTGAATAACAAACACCTCTTTTAAATTATTCTTATAAAGTGTACTTCCACTTGAAACTATATCACATATAGCATCTGACAAACCAATATTTGGAGCTATTTCAACTGAACCATTAATAACATGTATATCAGAGCTAATATTATTTTTTTTCAAAAATTTCTTTAGCGTATTTGGATAAGAAGTAGCAATTTTTAAGTTATTTAAATACGAAATCGAATTAAATTCTGCCTCTTTTGGAACTGCAATAGAAACTTTACACTTAGAAAACCCAAGATTTTCAATAACATCAATTTCAAAATCCTTTTCAATTAATAAATTCTCACCGATAATAGCCAAATCAACCACCCCGTCATTAATGTATTTTGGAATATCACTATTTCTAAGAAAATATACTTCAATTGGAAAATTTCTGGACGAAGCCATTAATTGATCCTTGTAATTATCAATTTTAATTCCACATTTGTTAAGAAGATTTAAAGAGTCTGTGTTAAGTCTACCTGATTTTTGAATTGCGATTTTAAGTTTTTTCATTTATTAAATTTTTATAAAAAAAAAACCCGTTTGAATTAACAAACGGGCTTATATAACAATATAACAATATCATCACATCACTCGTTTGAGGATATTTAAATGATGATGATTGTTACGGTTAAAATTCATTGTTTAAATTTGAAATGCAAATATTATAAAAAATTTATTGATTTCCTAGAATTATTGGTAATCCATCTTTTCCACTTCCAATTACTATCACTTTAGAGTTTGGAGACTCAGCTAATTTAGTAGTTGCTTCGATTCCTTTATCTCTTAAAATATTTGTTGTTAAAGAAGAATTTAAAATTCTATTTGCATCTGCTTTACCTTTAGCATCAATTCTAACTTTTTCAGCTTCTTTTCTAGCTGATTCAAGTTTAAATTCATACTCAAGAGACATTTGTTCTTGACTTAATTTTCTTTCAATCGCTTGTTTAATAGTATTTGGTAAAGTAACATCTCTTACTAAAACATCATTGATTTGAACATACTGTGCTTCAACTCCTTTTTTTAATTCATCATATATTTCACTTTCAATAGCATCTCTTTTAGTAGAATAAAGCTGTTCAGGTGTATATCTACCAACAACACTTCTTGCTACAGCTCTAATGTTAGGAACTATTACAATATCTAAATAGTTTGATCCTTTAGTCTGGTGTAACAATCCTAACTGATCAGCTTTTGGCTGATATAAAACTGAAACATCAAGAGATATTTCAAGACCGTTTGATGAAAGTACTTGCATTTGACTTTCAAAAACTTCTTGTTGTTTTACGTTGTATAAGTAAACCTTATTCCAAGGTAATATTAGGTGAAACCCTTCACCAAGTGCAGGTTCGTCAACTACGGTACCATCACCAAAAGTTTTAAACAAAACTCCAGCTTCACCATATCCAATACTTACAGCTGATTTCATTAATCCAATAATTGAAAACATAATTATTAGTACAACTGGTAAACCGATTTTATTAATTCTATCCATTTTTTATTTATTTAATTGATTATTTATTTTTTAAGTTAACATGCCACCATCGACATTAATTACCTGACCAGTTATAAAAGTTGAAAGGTCAGATGACAAAAATAAGCAAAGATTTGCAACATCTTCAGGTGTTCCTCCTCTTTTTAAAGGAATTCCGCTAATCCATTGATTTACAACGTCTTGATTTAGTTTATCTGTCATTTCTGTTTGTATAAATCCAGGTGCAATGACGTTTGATCTAATATTTCTAGATCCAAGTTCTAATGCAATTGACTTTGAAAACCCAATAATACCAGCTTTTGAAGCTGCATAATTAGATTGACCTGCGTTTCCTTTAACTCCAACAATTGAACTTATGTTTATTATACTTCCAGATCTATTTTTTAAGAATGTTCTTTGAGTGGCTTTAACCATATTAAAGACAGATTTTAAATTAACCTCAATAACCTTGTCAAAATCATCCTCATTCATTCTCATCAACAAATTATCTTTAGTTATACCTGCATTGTTTATTAAAACATCTATAGTTCCGAAGTCTTTAATTACCATATCAACAAACTTTTGAGAATCTTCAAAACTTGCAGCATCACTTTGATATGCCTTACAATTTATATTAAATTTTGACATCTCTTCAATCAAATCATTAGCAGAATCAACAGATTTAGAATAAGTAAAAGCAATATTAGCTCCATGAGAGGCTAAAACTAGTGCTATTCCTCTTCCTATTCCTCTACTGGCGCCAGTGATTATAACCGTTTTGTTTTCTAATAATTTCATTGTTTAAATTTATATTATAAAATTTCAGCTACTTTTTTTCCAATTTCAGCAGGAGAATCTACAACATGAATTCCACATTCTTTCATTACTTTCTTCTTTGCTTCTGCAGTATCTTCCGAACCTCCTACTATTGCACCCGCATGTCCCATTGTTCTGCCTTTTGGAGCAGTTTCTCCAGCTATAAATCCAACTATTGGTTTTTTATTTCCATTTTCAGCAACCCACTTTGCTGCATCAGTCTCTAGTTGTCCTCCTATTTCGCCTATCATAACTATACAATCAGTTTCATCATCATTCATAAATAACTCAATTGCATCTTTTGTAGTAGTTCCAATTATTGGATCTCCACCAATTCCAACAGCTGTAGAAATACCAAGACCTTGCTTAACTATTTGATCAGCTGCTTCATAAGTTAATGTCCCTGATTTAGAGACTAAACCTATTCTACCTTTTTTAAATACAAAACCAGGCATAATACCAACTTTGGCTTCTTCAGGTGTAATTATACCAGGACAATTTGGCCCTATCAATGTACAGGTTTTGCTTTGTAAATACTGACTAACCCTTGTCATATCTGAAACAGGTATACCCTCTGTTATAGCTATTATTGTTTGAACACCTGCCTCTGCTGCTTCCATTATTGCATCTGCAGCAAAACCTGCAGGAACAAAAATTATAGAAGTATTTGCATTTGCTTTTGTTACTGCTTCAGAAACAGTATTAAAGACTGGTTTTCCAAGGTGTGTTTGACCACCTTTTCCTGGTGTCACACCTGCAACTACATTTGTTCCATAACTGATCATTTGTTCTGCATGAAATGTACCTTCACTTCCTGTGAATCCTTGAACAACAATTTTAGAATTCTTGTTTACTATTATACTCATAAATTAATTTAATTTTTAACTCTTTCTATGTAAGAGCCTTTTTCTGGATCTATTTTTATTTTATCACCTTCATTAATAAATAAAGGAACATTTATTTTTGCACCTGTTTCTAAAATAGCAGGCTTAGTTGCGTTAGTAGCTGTATTTCCTTTAACACCAGGCTCGGTGGATGAAATTTCTAAAGTAACATTTTGAGGCATTTCAACAGATAGAGTACTGCCATCTTCTGTGTTAATTAAAACTGTCACTATTTCTCCTTCCTTTAAAAACTGAGAAGAGTCAAGTATAACCTCTTGAACTGTAATTTGATTATAATCATCAGTATTCATAAAATGATAAGTTTCTGAATCCTTATATAAATATTGATATTTTTTGGTCTCTACTCTAACATCTTCGATTTTGTGACCAGCTGAAAAAGTATTATCAATTACTTTTCCATTGGTTACACTTTTTAATTTAGTTCTAACAAATGCAGGTCCTTTTCCGGGTTTAACATGTAAAAATTCAATGATTTTATATATATCATTATTATATTTTATGCATAAACCCTTTCTAATATCTGATGATGATGCCATAATTAATTTTTAAAATAACCTTTCATTATACCTCTTTGAGAATTTTTAATAAACTGAAGAATTTCATCTCTTTCTTTAGTAGCTTCCATTTCACCTTCCATAATAGCTACGGCTTGTGTATTGTTATATCTTTTTTGGTAAAGTGTTCTGTACATAGACTGTATTTCCATAATTACTTTACTGTCAAACCCTCTTCTTCTTAAACCAACTGAGTTTATCCCAACATATGAAAGTGGTTCTCTTGCTGCTTTTACAAAAGGTGGGACATCTTTTCTAACTAAAGAACCTCCTGCTACAAAAGCATGATTTCCAATAGAACAAAACTGATGAACAGCGACCATACCAGCAAGAATAACGTGAGAACCTACAGTAACATGACCTGCTAAAGTTGAATTATTTGAAAAAATACAATTATCTCCAATAAAACAATCATGAGCAACATGAGAGTAAGCCATTATCAAACAATTTTTACCAATTTTAGTTTTATTTCTGTCGCTAGTTCCTCTATTTATAGTAACACATTCTCTAAGAGTGGTATTATCACCTATTTCAACTGTTGTTTCTTCTCCTTTGAATTTTAAATCTTGAGGAACTGCCGAAATAACAGAACCAGGGAAGATTGAAACATTTTTTCCAATTCGAGCGCCGCTCATAATTGTTACATTAGATCCTATCCAAGTACCATCACCAATAACAACATTTTTATCAATTGAACTAAACGGTTCAACAACAACGTTTTTAGCAATTTTAGCTCCGGGATGTATATGTGAAAGTGGTTGGTACATTAAGATTTTGTTTTTCTAATTATTTTTGCTAATAATTCGGCCTCACTAGTTAATTTACCATCAACAAATGCTTGACCTTTCATATGAACTATTCCTCTTCTTAGAGGAGATAATAGTTCTAATTTAAAAATCAAAGTATCACCAGGGACAACTGGGTATTTAAATTTCGCATTGTCTATTTTAGCAAAAAAAGTTAAATAATTTTCTGGATCTGGAACAGTATTTAAAATTAAAACACCACCTGCCTGAGCCATTGCTTCAATTTGCAATACACCAGGAAAAATTGGTTGTTCAGGAAAATGTCCCTGAAAAAAATCTTCATTCATGGTAACATTTTTTAAACCAATAATGTGAGAATCTGAAATTTCAAGAATTTTATCCATAAACAAAAATGGAGGTCTGTGAGGAAGAACTTTCATAATTTGATTAACATCCATAACTGGAGGCTTAGTCAAATCAACTTGTGGAGCTATATTTCTCTTCTCATTTTTAATAATAGAAGATAATTTTTTTCCAAACATTGTATTAACGTAATGTCCTGGTTTATTAGCAATTACTTTTCCTTTTATTCTAGTACCAATTAAAGCTAAATCACCTATAACATCAAGTAGTTTATGTCTGGCGGCTTCATTTGGATAATGTAAAGTCAAATTATCAAGTATTCCATTAGACTTTACAGAAATTTTATCTTTGTTAAATGCTTTTTTTAACTTCTCCATAGTCTGTTCAGATAATTCTTTATCAACATAGACTATAGCGTTATTTAAATCTCCACCTTTAATCAGGCCATTTTCCAGTAGCATTTCTATTTCATGTAAGAAGCTGAATGTTCTAGCTTCTGCAAATTCATCTTTAAATTGTGATAATTTTTTCATTGTAGCATTTTGAGTACCTAAAATCTTTGTACCAAAATCAACCATTGTGGTGACCTCATAATATTTAGATGGAATAATTGTTATATCACTACCACTTTCTTCATCATAATATGAAATTACATCCTTAACTATGTATTCGTTTCTTTCTTTGATTTGTTCTTTAATTCCTGCTTTAATTATAGCCTCAACAAAATATTTAGATGATCCATCCATAATTGGAGGCTCTGAAGAATCAATTTCAATCAATACATTGTCAACTTCCATTCCAACAAGAGCTGCTAATACATGTTCTGATGTTTGAATATTCACACCATCTTTTTCAAGAGTTGTCCCTCTTTTAGTACTAACGACATAATTTACATCAGCTTCAATAATTGGTTTGCCAGGAAGATCTGTTCTACAAAAAGCATAACCAAAATCTTCTGCTGCAGGTTTAAAAGTTAAATTAACTTCATTACCTGAATGAATACCAACACCTTTAAGTGAAACAGACTTAGAAATTGTACGTTGTTTACTCATTTTATTTTTTTTTAAAAAGATCATTTAATTTGTTCATGATTTTTGGTAAATTTTTAAAATGAACATATGATTTGTTATAATCAATATAATTGATAGCTGGCATTCCCATTACTGTGGTGTCAGACGGAATACTTCTCATAACACCAGACTGAGCCTGAACCATAACTCTATCTCCAATTTTTATATGACCTGAAATACCCGCTTGGCCACCAATCATACAATTTTTTCCAATAGATGATGATCCAGCAATTCCAACACAAGCTGCTATTACTGTATTTTCACCAATTTCAACATTATGTGCTACTTGAACTAAGTTATCTATTTTTACACCATTTTTTATTACTGTAGAACCTAAAGTAGCTTTGTCAATTGTGCAATTAGCTCCAATTTCAACATTATCTTCAATAATTACGTTCCCATTGTGAACAACCTTTAATTGATTGCCATTTTTATCAAGATTAAATCCAAATCCATCAGATCCTATAACAGTACCTGAATGAATTATACAATTATTTCCTATAACAGAATTATTATATATTCTTACTCCTGGATAAATAATAGTATTTTTTCCAATACTTACATTTTCGCCTAAAAAAACTTGAGAATAAATCTTGGAACCGTCTCCAATAACCGAATCTTTTTCACAAACAGAAAAGGTTCCTATGTAAACATTTTTTCCAATCAAAACACTTAAGTCAATAGAAGATGACTTGTCTATACCTGTTCTACTTAAACTTTGATTTCCAAATAAATCTAATAATTTAGAAAATGCTTCATTTGGATCATTGACTCTTATTAAAGTTTTAGTTAATGGTTGATCCAAAACAAGGTCGTTTTTAACAATAATTACTGAAGATTCAGATGAACTTAAAAACTTATTATATTTAGAATTTCCTAAGAAGGATATTGAACCTTCTTTTCCGTTTTCAATCTTAGCTAGACTGTTAATTAAAACCTGATCATTCCCTTCTACATCTCCGCTAACGATTTCAGCTACTTGATATGCTTTTAACTTCATCGTCGCAAAAGTATGAAAAATCAATTAAATTTGGTTTAATATGATTAAAACAATAAATAAGTGTCTTATTTTTGATTATTAAAACAAAAGTATTTTGGAATTAAGTTATGGTTTAAAGGATATTAAAGAAGCGAGTGATTTTATTTTAAAAAATATAAAAAACAAAATATTATTAATCTGTGGAGAAGTTGGTTCTGGAAAAACAACTTTAGTTAAACAAATATGTGAAAAATTAGAAGTCACGGACAACGTTAGCAGCCCTACTTATACCTTGATAAATGAATACAATTCCCATAATGGACTTGTAATTCATATGGATTTATATAGAATTGAAAATAAAGAAGATGTTAACGGCTTAGGACTCTTTGAATATTTTGATAAACATTTTGTAATAATTGAATGGCCAGAAATAATTATAAATGATCTGGATTGTAATCACTCAATTCTAAAAATAGAATACTTAAATAAAGATAAACGTAAAATAAATTTGACAAATATTACAATATGAGTTTTTTAAAACGACTATACTTTTTTTTATTCGGCCTTAGTATCGGGATTATTATTTTAATTTTTATTATGAATAAAAAAGACACAAGATTCAATTATTCACCAAACAAAAGAGTTTTAAATGATATTTATAAAAAAAATTGGGTTTTTAAAAATGATAAAAATTCTATTTCAAAGGAAATGTTTTTTTCAGATTTTGATGTTAATTTTTCTAAAAGTAACACTAAAATAGATTCATGTAAAGTATATTACATTGAAAGTGAAACCAAATCATTTAATGTAAAAAACTGTGAGAAAAGTGCGTTTTTTATTTTAAGCAAATAATTATTATTAAAATTTAAGGTAAGTTTTTTTAAACATTTTAAAGTTTAAGATCTTAGTAATAAATATACTTTTAAAACTATACGTTGTATTTCGGATCCCATGAAACGACTTCACTTAAATCCATTGCACGAATTCCCATATCAACAGCAAAGGATACATCAGCTCCACTATTTATATTTGATTTAGGATTCGTGTTGTTGATTATTGATTCTCTAAAATCCTCTAAAGCTTGTCGTGTTGGTTCTTTATGTTCAAAGTCAATTGAATTTCCTTTACCCTCTGTCCAACTTTCTGTTGCCCCGGTTACACCATCAACATCTCCCATCACCTTATCGTATTTACCCTCAGGGTATATCCATGCTTTATTAGTATTAATAATAATTGTTGCTTTATCACCCATAACTTTAATTTGATAATCATCTTTTGCATTTGAAGTAAGACAAGTAAAGCTAGCCTTAACTCCATTAGGATAAGTATAAATTAAATGTGTATTGTCATAGGTTTCACGACCATCTTTCCAATAATCAATCCCACCAAAACCTGTAACTTTTATTGGATTAGCTTTTAACAACCAATTACAAAAATCAATTTGATGAGAACTTAATTCTGCAGTAAGTCCGTAAGAATATTCTCGATACATCCTCCAATTTATTTGACGTTCAAATTTAGGATTTGGAACTGGTCTTCTCCAATTTCCATTTCTGTTCCATTGGGATTCAATAGCTATCACTTGACCAATCTCACCTGCTTGAATAATGTCAACTATATGAGAGTACAATCTTGAGCTGTGGTACTGATGACCAGTTTGAAAAATTTTGTTGTAACCGTTTTTAACTTTTTTAATTAAACCTAGCGTATCCTTGTAACCTTTAACCATTGTTTTTTCACAATAAACATGCACTGATGCATCTATTGCGTCACTAGCTATAGAGGCATGAGTGTTTAAGGGGGTACTTATTATAATAGCATCTAAGTCTTGGTTTAAAAGCATTTTCTTATAATTAGAATATAGTTTTGCTTTAGGAGCTAAAAGAGAACTAGCGTTCAGTCGAAATGGAAGAGTATCGCATATTGCTATCAAATTCATTCCTTTAATTTTATTGATAATACTTATTAAACCCTGACCACGAGACCCAGTTCCAATAACTCCAATGTTTAACTTATCAGATGGTGTGTTTTTAAAAACAGAAAACAACTCTGTGTTTGGAACAAATAGTGGAATACTTGTACTTAATATGCCTTTCTTAATAAATGATCTTCTAGATTTCATATTAAACAAATTATTATAATAAAGATCTTCTTTTTCTCTCTTTTAATATTAATTGTAGTTCTCTTCCAGTCTGACCTTGGACAGAGGTATTTTCTTCAGCTCTTCTAATTAGATAAGGCATAAGGTTTTTTACAGAACCAAATGGTAATATTTTAAAAGTATTATAATTATTTGAAGCTAAGTTAAAGGAGATATTATCACTCATTCCGTAAAGTTGACCAAACCAAATGTTATTATCATTAGTTTTTAGTTTATATGTTTTCATCATTTCCATAACTTTAAGAATGGAATCTTCATTGTGTGATGCACAAACAAATGAAATGCTTTTTAAATTCTTAAAAACAAAATCTAAACCAGAGTTAAAATTATTATCAGTGTCCTGTTTAGATTCACAAATTGGCGATTCTATATTCATTGAACTAGCTAGATTTCTTTCTTTTTCCATATAAGCTCCTCTAACAAGTTTTAAACCAAATATCACATCATTGTTTGATTTATTAGAAATCATTTCATCAAGGTAGACTAATCGATCTTTTCTGTACATCTGGACAGTATTATAAACAATTGGAGTATCAACATTATACTTACGCATCATTTTAATTGCCAAATCATCAATTGCGTTCTGAACTTCAACTTCCTCAGCATCAATTAAGATTTTTATATTTTCTTTAAAAGCTTTAGAGCATACCAAATCAAATCTATTAATAACTTTATCCCACAAAGCTTTTTCAGAATCATTTAATTTTTCATGTTTCGATACTTTTTTAAATAAATCAGTACGACCTAAACAAGTGGGTTTAAATACAGCAAAAGGAATTTCTTTTTTATTTTTAACAAACTCTATTATTGATATTTTTTTCCTTAAACAGTCGTCAAATTCTTTTTCAGAATCAAAACCCTCAGTAGAAAAATCTAACACTGAATGAACATTTTTATTAAACATTTTATTAATTACCGGAACACAATCTTCTTCACTAACACCTCCACAAAAGTGATCAAAAACAGTTAATTTAATGATTGGAGTTACAGGAAGATGAAATTTTAAGGCAAACTTTGTTAGTGAAGTTGTCAACTTAACAAAGGTGCTATTGCCAATAATTTTAAATAGCACATAAGCTCTTTTAAGTTCAAAATCAGTTTTCAAAGAAAAAGCCTCTTTGGTATCAGAAAATATATTATTCAAATCATTTAAATTTAAAACTAATTTACATAGTTTTTTTAAAAAAAAAATATGTTATTTTGTATTGTACAAATTTACATGAATAAAGAAATTACATCTGGAAGTTATTCGATTTTGTTTAAACAAAATGGATTTGATCGTTTAACAAATTATTTAAATAGTAAAAATTATTCTAAAATTTTTATTCACATTGACAATAACACAAAGAAATTTTGCCTTGATGTATTTCTAGCTAAAATTACTCTTGAAAAATACGATTTAATCGAATCATGTGACGGAGAAGAAAACAAAAACATTAACTCATGTTTAAAACTTTGGGAAATCATTTCTAACAAAGGAGGAGACAGAAATAGTTTGATTATAAATCTTGGTGGTGGTGTAGTGACTGATATGGGAGGATTTATAGCAAGCACCTATAAAAGAGGAATAGATTACATAAATGTACCCACTACCCTGCTGTCAATGGTTGACGCCTCAATTGGTGGAAAAACTGGAATTGATTTTGGGATTCTTAAAAATCAAATTGGCACTTTTCATGATCCTCAAATGGTTATTATTGAGTCTGATTTTTTGAAAACTTTAAAAACAAATCAAATTTCAAGCGGATATGCTGAAATTTTTAAACACTCTTTAATTTACGATTTAAAAACTTTTAATCAATTAATCAAAAATGATAAAATCAATTATGATTTAAACATTATATACGATTCCATTAATATTAAAAACAGTATTGTATTAATTGACAAAAAAGAAAAGAAAGAAAGAAAATCCTTAAATTACGGACATACTCTAGGTCATGCTATTGAATCTTATTTTTTAAATACTGAAAAAAAACTCTTGCATGGTGAAGCTATCGCCATAGGTATAATTCTTGCTAGTTTTATTTCAAATAAATTGTTTAAATTTTCAATTAGTCATGTTAATTCAATTAAAAAACATGTTGATTCAATTTACAAGAAAATTGAAATAAACGAAAATCAAATTGAAAGTATAATTGATCTTTTAATACATGATAAAAAAAATAGTCATGGAAAAATAAATTTTGTTTTACTAGAGGATGTTGCAAAACCTATCTATGACGTTCAAGTAAATAAAAGCTTAATTAAAGAATCTTTCAAATATTATTTAAGCTGAGTTTCTACTCGCATTAATATTTCCAAATAATGATCTTGTAACCATCTTTTCAAACAGGGCTAAATCTTTTTTTGAATGTTTCCCGTTTTCAATATCTTTAATCTTTTTCAAAGCATATTGTTGAATTGTAATAAGAGGTAAAACAATTTTTTCTCTTGTTTGAATTGAAGCTTTATTAGCAGGTTCGTTTTGCATTAAACTATCAAAACCAGATAGTCTTAAAATTAATTTTTTTGTCAACTTATATTCATTATAAATTAATAACCAAAACTCTCCATATTGCGGATCATTTTTCATGTATGCAGTTAACTTAAAGAATGATTTTGTTAAACTCATCATACTATTGGAAATTAAAGTTCTAAAAAAAGGTGAATTCTTGTAAAGGTTTTTTACTTTTGAAAATTCTTTCCTATCACTGTAATATTTTAATGCAGTACCAACTCCATAAAAACCAGGAACATTTTGCTTTAATTGACTCCAACTACCAACAAATGGTATAGCCCTCAAAGAAGAAAAATCAAATTTAGAATCTGCATTACCTCGTTTCGAAGGTCTACTGCCTATATTTGTTTTTGCATAATACTTTATTGTACTAACATGTTCTAAATAAGGAACGAACATAGGATGATCTTTAAAGTCCGAATAAGCTTTATAGCTTATATTAGCCAGCTTATCTAATATAACCTTATCATCTTTAGTATTAGTTTGATTTACATCTTTTAAAACTCTATTTTGGATTCCAGAGCTTAATAATTGTTCTAAATTATATTGACAAGATTGAACAGTACCAAAATTTGAACTAATAGTTTGACCTTGAACTGTAAGTTGAATTTCATCAGATTCAACAAAATCGCCCATAGAAGAATAAAATTGATGGGTGTTACCACCCCCTCTTGCCGGTGGACCTCCTCTACCATCAAAGAAAATTACTTTTATTCCGTATTTCCTTGAAATAGATGTTTAAAAGTCTGATTAGGATTCATTAGACCTCAATTCATCTATTTCTTTTTGCAGTTTTAAAATGATACTGCTTAATATTGCATTGGTTTGTATCAAGTCATAAAGCATTTTAGTTGATGCTTTTGTTGTTGTAGAGTTAGACCGCAGTCCTTGTTGTTTGTGTGTTCTACTATGATTGCCACCCCGCTCTGTCACATCAGAGTGTGAGGTTTCAACAACTGCAATATTATCTAAACAGCATCGGGTGTTGCAATAGTAGATAATCTACGTCTAACACCTAACATTGTAAACAATGTAAAGAAAATGATTGATATAATGCTTCAAAACAAAGAAATATATATACAATATAACTTAAATTCAAACTTGAAAATATGAGAATATTAATAGTATCCCAATATTTCTGGCCTGAAAATTTTAGAATAAATGAGGAACAATTATTAGAAAAAATATGAAGTCTGATTTTAAACAAAAGATAAAGTCTGCATTTTACAAAGATTTTTTTTTAAGAACTAAAAATGAAATTGAAGATAGTGATGATCAACCAAATTCTGTTTTAACTAAGATTTATACCGATATCTTATACGATAATGGAACCATTTCTGATTATGAGCTTGTACATTTTGAAAAAGAAATATCAAAAAATACCAATATAAAAATAAGTGGATATTCCTTTAGTGAAGAAGATTTAAGACTTGATTTATTCATAACACACTATGATTCTGCAAATGAAATAAAAAAAATTGAGTCTAAAAAGATTTTACAATTAATCGATTTAGCTAAAAACTTCTATTTACAATCAACAAAAAAACTTTATGAAAAAATGAATGTGAATGAAGATGCTTTTGATATTTCAAAAAGTATATTTAAAAATTCAAAAGATATTTCTACGGTTAGAATATTTGTTTTAACAAATTGTGAGTGCGATACTACACCAAAGACAACAAGAGAGAGTGGAATAGAGTTTCAAAATTATTTATTTGATATAACCCGTATATATAGTTCAAGTCTCGGAGGTCCAGAATCTACCAATATAAGAATTGATTTTTCTATTGATGAATAAGTACTTCTGTGAATTGATTTTCGACGACACAGTCGTCGTGTTGATATAGTTAGTTTTTTGAACCATGAGAATAGTAGTTGTTGCAGCAATAGTATTGTTTTGATATCTTGTATTTTTTTTGTGATTTGATTGATGGTAAATAAAATTTATTAGACTAGACTGTAACAAATTTGCTGTTCTGATCCCAGGACGCATTGTCAAT
>ENA-ORDA01001569-ORDA01001569.1-marine-metagenome-genome-assembly--contig:-NODE-1569-length-19058-cov-4.365629_pt1 | contig 19058 bp, 16 predicted proteins | sample MGYA00237778_ERZ508506 | MGnify/ENA primary metagenome ERZ508506 (study PRJEB26177, sample SAMN06267891) | marine metagenome | isolation source: Monterey Bay, California, USA | place: Pacific... | reverse complement strand
GCTTTCTCCGCACCTTTGTAATTATTCTATGGGCGGCCTTGGAGTGCCATATTCATCACATAATAAGCAATAAAATGCGGCCGCGCGATGAAGTAGAGTAATCGTCGGTAGGCCTCATCTGCGCCGGATGCGTGCAAGGCTTTTGCTGTCGGGATGCCCGCAGGTTTTAACTCGGCTTCCATGGCCTCTCCGAGATTGCGTATCGTAGAAATGGCAGTCATGGGAGGACAGAGGGGTTAAACTTTGGCCTCCCCAGCCATGAGCGGCCTAATGGGTGGGGAGGCGTATTTTATGCGTCTTGGTGCACGGTCTGGCGTTGTATGCCAAGGCCTGAGATTTCGAGCTCCATTACATCGCCGGGCTTGAGGTAGACCGGATCCGGCTTCATGCCCATTCCGACGCCTGGTGGAGTTCCAGTGGTGATGATATCACCAGGGTGGAGCGTCATGAGATGAGACAGGTGGCTGATAATTTGCGCAACCGTGAAGATCATGGTCGCTGTATTGCCGGTTTGCATTCGTTTGCCGTTCACATCCAGTGACATGTCCAGAGCCTGTGGATCTGCAATTTCATCGCGTGTCACGAGATAGGGGCCAGTGGGGCCGAAGGTGTCGCAGCTTTTCCCTTTGGTCCATTGCCCAGTAAGCTGAGTTTGGAAATGCCGCTCTGATACGTCGTTCACGATGCAATAGCCTGCCACGTGGTTCAAAGCGTCTTCTTCGCTGACATATTTTGCGGCCGTGCCAATCACCACCCCGAGTTCCACCTCCCAATCCGTATGGGTCGAGCCGCGGGGCATGACCACATCATCATTGGCGCCGACAATGGCGGAATTGGCTTTGAAAAACAAAATGGGATGTTCAGGAATGGCAGCCCCGGTTTCCGCCGCGTGATCGGAATAATTGAGACCGATGCAGAGAAACTTGCCTATATTGCCAACAACCGGGCCGAAGCGCGGTGATCCGGTGACCGCGGGTAAGGCGCTTGGATCCAGTGCCCGAAGGCGGGCTAAAGCCTCATCGCCGAGCATGTTTGCATCGATATCCGTCACATGACCCGAAAGGTCGCGCAACACGCCTGTTGGGTCGATCATACCGGGGCGCTCTGCGCCAGTTTCGCCATAGCGGACTAACTTCATGAAAAAAACTCCTAGTGGTTGTCACGCGGCATATGTTTGCGCGCGATGTCTTGATATTCATGCGCCCCGTCCAGAGTCATGCCTTCTGAGAAGGGCTTGACTTTTTCGCGGAACAATTCTTGCCAAGGGGTTTGGCTGTCAGGGGTGAAGGGGCGCGGGCCAAGTGCGGCCCTGCGGCTCTCAAGCTCGGCCGGTTCGACCAACATATCGGCGGTGCAAGCATTCAAATCAATGCGGATGATATCACCCGTTTGCACCAGGCCCAAGCCGCCGCCATCTGCGGCTTCAGGGGAGGCGTTGAGGATCGAAGGGGATCCAGAGGTGCCCGATTGCCGGCCATCACCCAAGCAGGGCAGGGAGGTGATGCCCTTGGTCAAAAGATAGGAGGGCGGGCGCATATTCACCACTTCCGCCCCGCCGGGATAGCCAATTGGACCGGCGCCCCGCATGATTAAGACGCAATTTTCGTCAATATTGAGGCTTGGATCATCAATGCCATGGTGGAAGTCCTCCGGCCCATCAAAGACGATGGCGCGCCCCTCAAAGCAATTTGGGTTGGCCGGATCAGACAGGTAGCGCGTGCGAAATTCTTGCGAGATCACCGAAGTTTTCATGATCGCGCTGTCAAACAGATTGCCCTTGAGATTGATGAAGCCGGCGGCTCCCACCATTGGCGCTGCGACTTGCCGGATGACATCGCTATTGGTGCTGCGGCACTCTTGGCAATTTTCAGCGATGGTTTTGCCATTGGCCGTCCTGGCATCCGGATGTGGCAGCAGCCCTGCGGCGAGCAATTCGCCGACCACCGCCGGTACGCCCCCGGCCCGGTGAAAATCTTCGCCAAGATATTCGCCCGCCGGCTGAAGATTGACCAAAAGTGGCACCTCATGACCCAGGTTTTGCCAATCATCATTGTTCAGCGCGACGCCCAGGTGTTTGGCGACACCGTTGAGGTGAATGGGCGCATTGGTCGAGCCGCCGATGGCCGAATTGATCACAATGGCGTTTTCGAAGGCTTCACGGTTCATAATGCGGTCAGGTCGTAGATCCTCATGCACCATATCGACAATCCGCAGCCCGGTTTGGTAGCTGATCTGTCCTCTTTCGCGATAGGGGGCTGGGATGGCGGCAGAGCCGGGCAATTGCATACCAAGACCCTCGGCCAGTGAATTCATCGTCGTGGCCGTGCCCATGGAGTTGCAATAGCCCACAGAAGGGGTAGAGGAGGCCACCATATCCATGAAGCCGTCATCATCAATTTCGCCCGCGGCCTGCATCTCTCGGGCCTTCCAGACGATGGTGCCGGAACCTGTGCGTTTGCCGCCGAACCACCCGTTGAGCATTGGGCCAACGGAGAGGGCAATCGCTGGAATATTGACCGTTGCGGCCGCCATGAGCAAAGCCGGGGTGGTTTTGTCACAGCCGATATTGAGCACAACCCCATCAATGGGATAGCCAAATAGGGTTTCAACCAAAGACAGATAGGCCAGATTTCTGTCCAACATCGCCGTGGGGCGTTTGCCGGTCTCTTGGATGGGATGCACTGGAATTTCAATCACCGTGCCACCGGCGGCGATGACCCCATCGCGCACCCGCTTGGACAGCTCAATATGGTGCCGATTGCAGGGGCTGAGGTCGCTGCCGGTCTGGGCAATACCAATGATTGGCTTACCTGACTGTAGCTCGTGGCGTGTCAGACCATAGTTGAGATAGCGTTCAAGATAGAGCGCTGTCATCTCTTGATTGTCGGGATTGTTGAACCACTGTTGGGATCGCAATTTAGGTTTGTTATCTGACACGTGGGACGTCCTCGTTAAGTTAAAGTTTTACGCGCCTGCAATTAGTTGGACCAGCCGCCATCAATGACCTGTGTTGTGGCGGTTGTGAAGGCACTTTCATCCGATCCTAAGTAAACTGCAAGGGCTGCAATTTCTTCGGCTGTGCCAATACGGCCCATGGGTTGGCGGGCAACAAAATCTTTCATCGCTTGCACCTCATCTCCAGTGGCCCGCAGGCGGTCATGTAAAGAGGGGCTTTCAACTGTGCCGGGACAAATTGCGTTACAGCGAATTCCCTGTTTGATGTAATCAATGGCCACAGATTTGGTCAGGCCGATCACCGCAGCTTTGGTTGTACCGTAGATAAAGCGATTGGGCGCGCCAATCACGGACGAACAGGCGGACGACATATTGATGATCGAACCGCCGCCCCGTTCCAGCATGCCCGGCAACGCGGCTTGAATGGTGCGCATCATCGAGCGGACATTGAGGTTGAAGGCAAAATCCCATTCGTCTTGCGTGGCATCGATAATGGACCCGTGATGCACAAACCCTGCGCCATTAAACAAAATATCAGGCTGCGCGCGATCGACACCTGCCTGTGTAGAGGCCGCGTCAAGAACGTCGAGCACATAGGTTTCAATCTGCCCAGTGCTGGCGGTTTGTACCTCAGCCAAAGTTTCGGGGTTTATGTCTGTGGCAAAGACTTTGGCGCCCTCAGCGGCCATGGCCAAAGCGGTGGCTCTGCCAATACCCTGTCCTGCGGCGGTCACCAAAGCGCGTTTTCCTGCGAGTCGTCCCATCTCGATCCCCTGTCGTTTCTTTTGAGAGGGCAAATGTGCATGGCGCGCCGGCATTAGGCAATGACATTTCTGAACAAATTTGCATTTTTTGTCACCGCAGCTGTTGCTGTCGCTGTAGCGGCCCTGGTGCGGGCGAGATTGGGGCGTCCAGCGTCACCGCGGTGACTTAAACGGTTGCAATTTGCCAAGGCCAGCCGCACAAATGCGCAAAGGGCGGCGAGGCCCGCATTATGTGCAAAGGGTCAAACTCATGTCGAACAAACAGAAAATCGCAGTCTTGGGAACAGGGCTCATGGGCGCGCCCATGGCGCGGAACCTTTGCCAGGCGGGGTTTTCAACGGCGGTCTGGAACCGCACAGCAGCCAAGGCGGCGGCTTTAAGCGCCTTTGGAGCCGTGGTGGCGGACCATGCGGCCGAGGCGATCGCTGAGGCAGATATCGTGATTTCCATGCTGTCAGATGGGCCGACCGGGGCGTTGGTGCAAGCCGATCAGGCGTTGCGCGCAGCCTTGCGCCCCGGCACAGTCTGGGTGGAGATGGGGTCGATCAAGCCAGAGGAGGCGCGGGCCGCAGCTGAAGATTTGGCGCAGCTCAATGTGTCTTATGTAGATGCGCCCGTATCGGGCGGGACAAAAGGCGCCGAGGAGGCCAGCCTGGCGATTATGGCCGGTGGCGCGCCAGAGGATTTCGACACCGTTGCGGCCGCTCTGAGCGCCATGGGGCGGCCGGTGCATGTGGGGCCAATTGGCGCCGGGCAATTGGCAAAATTGGCCAATCAAGCCATTGTCGGCGTCACGATTGCGGCGGTGGCTGAAGCCATGTTGATGCTGCAAAAAGGGGGCGCAGATCCCGCAGCTGTGCGCGCGGCCTTGAAAGGCGGGTTCGCAGATAGCACGATTTTACAATTGCACGGCGCACGCATGACCAATTTGGATTTCACCCCCGGTGGCCTCAGCGCTTTGCAGCTTAAAGACCTCAACAATGCTTTGGCCGAGGCAGAAAGTTTTGGGCTGAGCTTGCCGACTTTGCAAAAGACCCGCGACCGCTTTGATCACTTGGTTCACGAGATGGATGGCGCAGGATTGGATCATGCGGCACTCTATCTGGAGCTATTGGCCCGCAATGGCTTAACCGCTGAGTGATGCGCGGGCCCCATGCGCGGGTTTGTGAGGGACAACTGGACAGGCCGCCGCGATTGCTCTTAGTCTGCCTTTGAATATGCAGAGCAATTTGGAACATATTGGGGCAGTTGAGATGGCAGTCACCGAAGATATGACAGCAATGGCCTTGCGGCTGCACCGGCAAGGACAGAAAGTGGCGCTGGCGACTGTGATGGCCACCTGGGGATCTGCGCCCCGGCCCATTGGCGCTCAAATGCTCATTTGTGAGGATGGCCGCTTTTTTGGCTCTGTCTCGGGGGGCTGTGTCGAAGGGGCTGTGGTCTTAGAGGCGGCGGAGGCATTGGCGACGGGGCAATGCCGGCGTCTGCGCTACGGGGTTGCCGATGTGGATGCTTTCGCCGTCGGGCTGGCCTGTGGCGGCGAGATTGAACTGGTGGTCGAGCCCGTGGGGCAGGGCCAGGGCATGGATCCAGCCGTGTTGGAGCGGCTTGTTGAGGCCCAATCGGCTCGAAAGCCCATTGCATTGCGGTTGGATTTGTCCAGCTGGCAGCGCGAATTGATTTCAGGGCAAGCGGAGCTTTCGAGTGTTCAGCCAACGGGCGGGCTCGCCGGGGATGTCTTCACCTACGTTCAAACCGTGCCGCTGCGCTTGGTGATTATTGGCGCGGTGCATATTGCCCAATATTTGGCGCCAATGGCACAGATGGCCGGCTATCTCGTCACGATTATTGATCCGCGTGACAGTTTTGCAAGCCCGGCCCGCTTTGACGGGCATCAGGTGATCGTCGACTGGCCAGAGGAGGCTTTGGCGCGATTGTCTTTGGATCGGCGCACGGCGCTTGTGACACTCACGCATGATCCAAAAATGGATACACCCGCCTTGCAACATGCGGTTGCCAGTGAGGCATTTTATATTGGGGCTCTGGGATCATCGCGGACCCATGCTAAGCGTCGCCAGTCCATGTTGGACCTCGGCGTGAGCGCAGCGGCGTTTGATCGGATTCAAGGGCCAGTAGGGCTAAACATCGGCAGCCGGACCCCGGCAGAGATTGCCCTGTCCATTCTGGCGGCCATGACCGTAAAATTGCGAGGACAGGCCCATGTCTAAGCTGTTCTCTGATCGCAATCGACCGGTGCATATGGGACGATATCCAACGGAACTTCTAAAACGCAGCCGGGTGATGCCTGATCTTGAGGGGCTGGCTCCATGGCCGGATCTGTCCTTTGAGCTGCCCGCAGGCAGTCACAGTTTGGTGCCCGCTATGGCGGAGTTTCAAGCGATGATGGATGCGGTGCGTGATGGTGCGCAAAATTGCGCGCCGTCAGATATTCCTGCCGACCCAGAAGAGCGCTCCAACCATCTCAAAGCCTTCGCTTATTTTAATGATATTTCCATGGTCGGCATAGCGCCGTTGCGCTCGGATGACAGGCTCCAAGTGCCACGGCGCAACCCGCAAATCGACCGGCTGTCCCATGCGCTGCAAACGCGCCAAACCAAGACTTTGGCCGCTGGTATTGATATGATCATGGCGGATTTACGAGAGAGCATGACCGCCAAACCAGAACCGATGGATCACCATGCATATGCGTTGGTCTTTCTGGTGGCGTATCGGCGCGATCCGCGAAGCGGCGAGACCGGCTGTGATTGGGTTCAAGATGCGCAGGCGGAACGTGCGGCACTGCTGGGTGCTGAAACTGCCACTGTTTTAGCCAATTACATTAGAGTTTTAGGGCATAGCGCTCGGGCGCATTCAGCCACCACCTGCGATGTGGATTTGGCGCGCCTGGCGGTCAAGGCCGGTTTGGCACAGGTTGCGGGCGACCAGATCACCCATCCCTGGTTGAAACAAAGATTTGGTTTGGCCGCTGTCACCACGGATATGGCGCTGGCACCGGATTTGCCTTTGGCCGCAGATCAGCCAAAATCCGTCCGAATGGGGCTGGATTGGGGTCTTGGTCGCCATGGCGGCGCGAGCCGTGGATCCCATGATCCCTATGCGCGGCGCGATTACGCGCAGGGTGCCCATCCGTTTGAAACCCTCAAGCGCGTTGAGACCCCCACCACCTATATTGATGAGCCGAATGTGGCCCGAGTGCCCAAACGCACGGATATGTTCGCCCGCGCGCAATTTGGCGATATGGGACCGGCGCTGCAAAAGGGCGCGACGGCTGGTCACTACGTGCGCAAGGCGGCGCCCAGCTCTGCGCAACGCAGGCTGCTGGGTGCATTTGTGCTCTTGCAGGACGGGGAGCCGGCGGCGCATGCTCAACCGATTGCGCCTAACGTGGCGGCCGATAACATAAAAGGGGCCAGCTATTTTCTCGGCATAGATGCCACCGGTCTGTCGCGCTGCCCTGCCTGGTCATGGTATTCGCATGACGCCCGGGGCGCACCCATTGTCCCGCCCCATGACCAAGCCATTAGTATGATTGTGGATCAAGGGTTCGAAACCATGGAAGGTGCGTCGGGCGATGATTGGATCTCAGTGGCGCAATCCATGCGTGCCTATCTGAGGTTCTCCCTTCTGGGCGGAATTTTGGCGCAACATATTCGCAACCTGGGCTATGCGGCCAAGGCGCATACGGTGATGGATGGTGAGGTGCTGCAACCGCCGCTGCTTTTGCTGTCCGGTCTGGGGGAGGTGAGCCGAATTGGCGAAGTGATCCTGAACCCGTTTCTGGGTCCGCGGTTGAAATCTGGTGTGGTGACCACCAGCCTGCCACTTGCCCATGACAAGCCAATTGATTTTGGTTTGCAGCGGTTCTGCCAAAGCTGCAATAAATGCGCCCGCGAATGCCCATCCGGGGCGATCACAGCTGGGCCAAAATTGATGTTCAATGGCTATGAGATTTGGAAGTCTGACAGTCAGAAATGTGCCAGTTATCGCATCAGTACCCCGGGCGGCGCGATGTGTGGACGCTGCATGAAAACCTGCCCATGGAACTTGGAGGGGCTCTTCGCTGAAGCGCCCTTCCGCTGGGCGGCGATGACCGTGCCGCAGATGGCACCAGTTTTGGCAAAAATGGATGATATGGCCGGACGAGGCGCGCTCAATCCGGTCAAAAAATGGTGGTGGGATTTGGAGTTGACCGAGGAGGGCGGGTATCGCCCCACAACACATCCGGTCAATGCGCGTTCTTTGCAAAAAAATCTGGATCTGAAATACGAAGATCAAACTTTGGCGGTCTATCCTGCGCCCTTGGCTCCCCACCCATACCCCTATCCTGCGCCGATGGACCGCGAGGCTGGAATTGAGGCCTATCAAGCCATGATCACCGCAGAGGTCTATCAAGCGAAATCTGCCACAGGCGCTCGGGATCATTTGCATCTTTACCAAAATGATCACGAATCGCCGGTCATTCAAATGACTGTGGCTGAGGTGAAAGACTGTCCGGGGGCCGTTAAAAAATACCGGCTTTCTGCGGTAGATGGCGCCGAATTGCCCCGGTGGACAGCGGGGGCGCATTTGGACATTGTCGTCGCGCCTGAGTTTTTGCGGCAATATTCCATGTGCGGCGATCCGGCCGATCTTAGCTGCTATGAAATTGCTGTGTTGCAGGAGCCCGAGGGGCGCGGGGGCTCGCAATTGATGCACCGCATCTTCGAGCCTGGTCGGCGGATCTTTGTCTCCAAACCCATAAATCACTTTGAATTGGAGGCTTCGGCCAAGCTGTCCTTGCTGTTTGGCGGCGGTATCGGTGTGACGCCGATGTTGGCATTTGCCCATGAGCTTCATCGTCAGGGCGGGGCGTTTCGGCTGATGTATTCAGCCAGTCAAAAGGCAAAGGCCGCCTTTGATGGGGCATTTGACGATTTTGCTTGGGCCGATCGCGTGAGCCGGCATTACTCAGATCAGGGCACGCGTCTCGATATTGCCCAAGCGGTGCCGCCTTATGAGGCTGGAACGCACATATATGTCTGCGGGCCAGCTGCCTATATGAGCGCCATTTTAGAGCATGCCCGCTTTATTGGTTATCCAGAGACGGCGCTGCATGCGGAGTTCTTTACGCCGCCCGAGTTGCCCGAATGGGAAAACTTTCCTTTTGAGATCGAGCGGGCCAATGGGCAAAAAATTTCAGTAACGGCCAGTCAATCGGCCAGTGATGCGCTGATCGCGGCTGGGATACCGGTGGATGTGAAATGTGCCGATGGGCTTTGCGGCGTGTGCAAATGCACGCTGCTGTCCGGTGAGGTTGAGCATCGTGATTTTGTGCTCTCATCGGCGCAGCGCGAAAACACGGTCATCCTCTGCCAAAGCCGAGCTGCCGAGGCGGGCGGGGTGCTCAAGCTGGACATTTGAGCGCCATTCTTGCGTTACATGCGCCGCAAGATCTCAATCCCAGATATGTCGCGGCATTCAACCAGAAGGCAGATGCGTTTGAGCTCTGCAATAAGCCTTTCGATACGCGCTGCGCTAAATTTCACTTTGGCTTCCGGCCAGTACCCTATAATTTCAATTATATTTTTCTTTCTATTGGCCTTGATTTCTATGCGGGCGATCAGGGCGCTGCCTTCCAAAATTGGGAAGACATAATAGCCATATTGGCGCCGTGCAGCCGGAACGAAGACCTCTATGCGATAGGAAAAGCCAAATATTTCTTCCGCTCGTGCGCGGTTGCGCAGGGCCGGATCAAAGGGGCTGAGAATGCGCAGACGGTTTGAGACGGCCAAAGGCTCTTGTAGGCTGGGCCAATCTTGCGTGAAGATCACCCGGTCGCGCAGCTGGCCATTGGCCGCTTCGGTTTTGATTTCGCGCAGCGCACCTGATCTAAGGCCACGCGCGATCCAAGCCCGCGCTTCGCTGGCGGTCACAAAATCGTAAAAGTCACTTATTTCTTTGGCGGTGGCAAAGCCCAACGCGCGCAATGCCCCTGTGCAGGCCCAATCTAAGCTTTCGTTAAACGACGGTTGGGCGCTGCCAATCTCTTTAGGGATGACGTTCTCTGTCAGATCATAGAGCTTTCTAAAGCCCTCGCGCCGGCTCACGGTGATGCGGCCCGTGCGCCAAAGATATTCGAGCGCGGTTTTTGAGGGATGCCAATCCCACCAGCCGCCGGTTCCGCGTTGTTCCTGGGCGCCGACGTCCCCCGATCCTAAAGGTCCATGCCGGGCGATTTGCTCTAGGACGGTTTCGGTCTGTGCCAAAAAGTCTCCACGGTGCCAGGCCTTCCATCGCTTTTGGACCTGCTTTTCGTCTCGGATGAACTCGTGACGCCAGTGGGGAAAGGCCGCCATGGGCAAGATCGAGGCGTCATGTGTCCAAGCTTCAAAAGGCTGGCGGCTGTGATCGACCATCTTGCGCAAAGCGGGCGGGCGATAGTTTTGCTGGCGGGACCAAAGAATCAGATCATGTGCCCGTGCGAGGGTGTTGATGCTGTCGACCTGCACAAAATTTAGCCTTGTGAGCGTCTGATCAAGCCGCGTGCCAAGCGGTGGTTTTCGCAGCTGATGACGGTCTAAGAAGTGCTGGCGGACCTGGGCGTTTGGGAGAATGTCAGGGCTTGTCATGTCCGTGATGTTGCAGATGTGCGATGCATCCGACAAGGGGCGCGTGATCGTCTTGCACCAAATGCACCGAGAATTGATCCATAAATTCAGCAAAACGTCCCTTCGCGACAAAGGCGCGGTGAAAAGCGCTGTCGTGATAATAGTCTGCCAAAACCTGTGCCATGCCGCCGACAAGGTAAATTCCGCCAAAGGGGAGATGCGTAAGCGCCAAGTTGCCACAAACACAGCCCAAAACTTCCAGCATAATCTCAACCGATTTGCGCGCATGCGGATCGCTGTGAATATGGGTCATGATATGGTGGGAAGTGGGTAAAGCTTGGCGCGGATCAAGCCCGGCCAGAAAGCCATAAATATGGCCAAGCCCGCGGCCAGAGAGCACCTCTTCGGCGGAGGCGAAGCCAAAATGTTCGGTCAGGAATTGATGCAGCTCATAGATCTGAGGGCTCGGCACGGGCAAATTGACATGGCCTGTTTCACTGCCAGGCACGGTGAGTTTTGGACCTTCTCCCAAAACCACCGCCGAATTGAACCCGGTTCCAATATTGACAACCATGCGGTTGCCGCCTTGGGCCGTGCCTTTCACGATGCTGTGAAAGGCCGTGCGCGGCAGATGCGACAAGGCCATGCCCTGGGCCTGCATATCGTTTAGGATCGCGCCAAATCTTGCGCCCGTGCCGGAGCAAAGCTCAGCGCTGGTGACGGTCCAATCGAGATTGGTCAACTGACCTTCGTCATGGCCAACAGGGCCGGCCACATCAATACAGACGGCGTTTGGGCGGGCCTCTGGCGCGTGATCGCTCAGATATTTTTGCAAAATCCCCACAACGCCCGATTGATCGGTGTTGCGATAGCGATGAATTGTTTGGGTTTGCAGCTTTCCATCAATGGCCAGAGCAACGCGGGTATTGGTGCCGCCCACGTCTGCGACCAAATCGTGCTGTCCCATAGTCTTTTTCCAATTCTAAACCACTCAGGCAGCTGCATACTTTAATTCGCACAATCCGTGCAAGGGCGTTAGGTCCGATTGTTGACAAACTTGGCCAATATCCAGCGAAACCAGATTTATAGGGCAGGCAACTCAGCGCTTGCCTTTCAAGGCAATCTTACAGATGGTTTTCACTGAATAATTGAAGGATCACATCATGCCCGCTCCCCAAAACAAATTGAAAGCCGCCCTGGCGCGCCGCGAGTTGCAAATCGGTATTTGGCTGGGCCTGTGCAGTCCTGCGGTGGCGGAGATGGCTGGAGCTGCTGGCTATGACTGGTGTTTGATTGACGGCGAACACGGGCCGAATGACCTGCCTTTGATGGTTGTGCAGCTGCGGGCATTGGAAGGGCGCGGGGCCAGCGCGGTGGTGCGTGTGCCGCAGGGCGAAGATTGGATTTTGAAACAGGTTTTGGACATTGGGGCGCAAAGCGTTTTGGTGCCGATGGTGGAAACCGCTGCCCAAGCGCGGCAGGTGGTGGAGGCTTGTAAATACGCGCCACAGGGTCGGCGCGGCGTGGGCTATGCGCTGGCGCGGGCCAGTGGCTACAATGCCATTGAGGATTATGCCAAAACCGCCAATGATCAGATTTGCGTCATGGTGCAGGTCGAAACGCGCGCCGCTATGGCCAATATTTCTCAAATTGCCCAAGTGCCGGGCATTGATTGTATCTTTATCGGCCCGGCAGATTTAAGTGCCGATATGGGACATCTTGGCGATTTGAACCATCCGGAAGTGCGCGAGGTCATCGCGCAAGGGATGTCGGATATCAAAGCTGCGGGGCTCTGTTCGGGTACGATTTGTTTCGATCAGGACGATCAGCAACGTTTCATTGCCCAGGGCGGAAGTTTTCTTGGCGTGGCCGCTGATGTGGTGACTTTGCAATCGGCATTGGCGCAAAATGTCGCCGAGGCGCGCAAGCTGTAAGAGCGCAAGCTGTAAGAGAGGCTGCCCGGCCAAGGGCCGGGCAGGGGGCTACCTTAACCCCGGCGGCGCTTGCGGCCACCGCGGCCGCCCGCATCACTGCCGGGAATTTTGTTGAAATTGATCCAAGCGGCGCCGCTTGGGTCGCAATCCATCAAGAAATTAGCGGCCCGGATCGCTTCCATCTCTTTGCCGGGTTTGCTCGACATGGATCCCATGCCGAAGAGGGTGACGAAGGTTTCATCGTCCATAGCCTCAGGCAGGGTGATGCCCGCGGCTGCAATTGCGGCTTTCTTTTCGGCAATCTTGGTTTGATTGACCGGCAAGGCAACTGGATTCATGATTGCGGAGGTCATACCCGCTGCCATGGCCATTGGCAGGAACGCATTGTTGATGCCATGACGATTGGGCAGTCCGAAAGAAATATTCGATGCGCCGCAGGTGGTGTTCACGCCCAATTCTTCCCGCAAGCGCCGAACCAGGGTGAAGACTTGCAAGCCAGCAGACCCCATCGCACCAACCGGCATGACCAGCGGGTCAACGACGATATCATGGGCGGGAATGCCGAAATCTGCGGCGCGTTCAACAATCTTTTTGGCAACCGCAAAGCGCACGTCTGGATCTTCGGAGATGCCAGTGTCGTCATTGGAAATGGCCACAACAGGCACATTGTATTTTTTCACCAATGGCAGCACCATTTCCATCCGATCTTCTTCTCCTGTCACAGAGTTGAGAAGAGGGCGACCCTCGGCAGCGGCCAGGCCATTTTCCAAAGCCCCTGGGACAGAGCTGTCAATGCACAAGGGCGTATCAACCACCGCTTGGACCCGCTCGATCAAGGCGCGCATCAAGGTTGGTTCGACAAAATTATTGTCCGCATAGCGTGGATCTTCGGCCATTTTGTTGGAAAATACGGCACCGGAGTTGATGTCCAGGATTGTGGCGCCAGCGGCCGTTTGCGCGATGGCATCGGCCTCGACACGAGAATAATCCCCCGCTTCCAGCTCTGCATTCAAGATCTTGCGGCCTGTTGGATTGATGCGTTCACCAATCACGCAAAAGGGCTCATCGAAGCCGATGATAGCTGTCTTGGTTTTTGACTCTACAACCGTGCGTGTCATTTTGGAAATCCTTAGGATTGAGAAGCTGGAGTGGCGGAGGAACCGCCGTTTTCGATGGCCCAATTGGCATTGGTTTTAATCCCGCCAAGTGGGAAGAAATGGACATGCGAGATGCCAAAATTCGGATTTTCGGCTTTATAGGCCGCAAGATCGCGCAAGAAGTCGTCAGGGGTGAAGGGCAAAAGCAATTTGGTCAAATCTTTGGCCCGCCGCTGCAGCACCCGCAGGGAGGCGCCGACACCACAGGCGATTGAAAATTTGATCAAGGTTTGCAGTTTTGCCGGGCCGGCCACACCGATATGTATCGGCAGGGTGATGCCCCGTTCCGCCAGAGCATTGGCCCAGTCAATCACAGGGGCCGCCTCAAAACAAAACTGTGTTGCAATGGCCATATCTGCGTCGGATGTGTCGGAAAATGCCTGCTTCCAGCGCAGAGCCGAATCGACATGTGTCATGGATCCATCGGGATCAATGTCCTTATTGCCCTCAGGATGCCCGGCCACATGCAGGCGCTTGAAACCCGCGTCGCCAAAGGCTCCGCTTTCGAGCAATTGCATGGAGCTGTCATAATCACCATGAGGCTGCGTCACACCGCCTGCGAGAAGCAAGGCCTGTTCAACGCCAGCTTCGCCCTGGTACATGGCGATCCAATTGCGCAGCGTGGCTTCGTCTTTGATGATCCGCGCGGGGAAATGCGGCATGACGGTGAACCCTTCGCCCGCGATACGCTTGGCAGTGGCCACCATGTCTTCAATTGGCGTGCCTTCGATATGGGCAATATACACGCGCGTTGCGGCAGGCAGAAGCTCCCGAAAATCTGCGATTTTCTCGGCCGTGCGCGGCATCACCTCGATTGAATAATCCTTCAAAAAGGATTCGACCTGTGGGCTGATCTCGACATCTGCTGTGTCTTTGGATCCAAAATTGAGTAGGGCCATGGGCCGCTCCTTTTTTCAACTGGTAACTTATGTGGCGGGTCTAGGCCTGGCTGGCCCAACCATCATTGGCGATGAGCTGTTTGATTTTTTCTTGATCATATTCGGCGTCGAGACGTGCGGCTTCGGCTTGCGCCACTTGCGCCTGATCGCCATCAACCACATAGGGCGCGGCCTTGCGCCATTCCGCGAGATAGGCATCCGTGTCTTCCGCACCGACCTTCATGGCGGCGCGGTCAATGGCCTGTTCAAAACGCTCTGGCAATTGCACTTTTGACGCTTTGCGCCCCTTGCCGACAATGACCTGGGCCGGGATGTCACGCCAATACACAACAATTACATCTGCCATAATGATTCCTCACATCTGTGTCACGGATAACTAGGTGCAACTGATCTCAAAACAGGGTCGAATTTCGACAATTGAACCGGTGGGAGCGACCTTCCTGTCCTGCCAAAACCTCTGGACAATGAAAAGGCGTATTATTCGGAAAAATCGGCAATAACTTTATGAGCGATTGCAAGGCGCCAGCTAAGAGCTTAGGTTGAGGGCAACTCGAAACTCGAAAGGCGTGTAAGTATGGCGCCACAGCGTCCCCGGTCTGCGGATGCGATTCCCAATGCGGTTGAGTCAACCGCAGGCCTTCAGGCCCAGATTCCTCAGCTCTATGCGGCTTTGGATCTCGGTACAAATTCGTGCCGCATGCTGATTGCGCAACCCGATGGTGCGCAGTTTAAAATTGTGGACAGCTTTTCCAAATCGGTCCAGCTTGGGCACGGTTTGGAAGATACTGGGCGATTGAGCCGCGTCTCCATGGATCGTACCTTGCAGGCTTTGCGGGTATGCAGCCAAAAATTGCGGCAATATCGCGTGAAAAAGATGCGTTTGGTGGCCACAGAGGCCTGCCGGCGCGCGGCCAATGGTCCCGAGCTTATGCGGCAAATCCGCAAGACAACGGGGCTGACTTTGGAAATTATCAAGGCGGAGGAGGAGGCGCAGCTGGCGGTTCTGTCCTGCGCGCCTTTGGTCACGCGCGACACAGATCAGCTATTGGTCGTCGATATCGGCGGGGGATCTACCGAGTTGGTTTGGATTGATCTGGCCGATGTGCAACCCAATTCGCGCAGCCGCGCGATTATGCATATGCACCGTGGGTTTCGTTCGGGCGAGCGTCCGAATAAATACGGGGCCAAGGTGGTGGATTGGATTTCAGTGCCGCTCGGTGTTGCGACCCTGCGCGATTTGTTCAATGACGTCGACGATGACGCGGGCCGCTTTGCTTTGATGAGCCTGCTCTTTGAAGAAAAGTTGGAAAAGTTCATCCCCTATGACCGGGCTTATGAAATGGAGCATTTCCAGATCATCGGAACGAGTGGCACGGTGACAACCGTCGCGGCCAGCCACCTGGGATTGCGGCGCTATGATCGTAACAAAGTCGATGGGCTGGCCATGTCTTCGATCGAAATTGACAAGGTGATCCATGATTACCTGCGTTTGGGCCCGATCGGACGCCAAAATGATCCGCGCATTGGCAAGGATCGCCAGGCGCTTATCATGTCTGGAGCTGCAATCTTACAAGCATTGCTGCGCTGCTGGCCCACCCATAAACTCTCGGTGGCCGATAGAGGCCTGCGTGAGGGTTTACTCTATGCGCAAATGAGCGCAGACGGTGTTTTGCGTGAACAAAAGAGCTGAGGCGATATGGCGAAAACTCCAGGCAATAACAGTGGTCGCGGCCAGCGAGATCTGCGCGTCAAAGTGAAAACGGCGCGAGGGCGGAAACTGTCCTCAACGCTTTGGCTGGAGCGGCAGCTGAATGACCCCTATGTCAAGCGGGCCCAGGCGGATGGGTATCGTGGGCGTGCGGCCTATAAAATATTAGAACTTGATGATAAGTTTCGGTTTTTGGTGCCCGGGGCGCGGGTTGTGGATCTGGGCTGTGCACCGGGCGGATGGTGTCAGGTGGCGGTCAAGCGGATCAATGCATTGGGCACGCGGCAGGGCAAGAAAGTCGGGACGATTTTGGGTGTGGATCTGCAAGAGGTCGAGAGCATTCCTGGCGCGGAAATTCATGTGTTGGACTTCATGGAGGATGATGCGGATGCCAAGGTGAAAGCCTGGCTCAATGGGCCGGCTGATGTGGTGATGTCGGATATGGCTGCGGCCTCCTCTGGCCATAAGCAGACCGACCATTTGCGCATCATCGCATTGTGCGAAGCGGCGGCCTATTTTGCCTTTGACGTGCTGACTCCTGGCGGGACTTTCGTGGCCAAGGTTTTGGCCGGCGGCGCAGAAGGCGAGCTGCAAGCGCTGCTCAAGCAAAAATTTACCAAAGTCATCAATATGAAACCGCCGGCATCACGCTCCAATTCGTCAGAAAAATTCGTCGTTGCAACGGGATTTCGCGGCTAAATTCTCTTTACATCGCCCCGGCAGTCGCGGCACATTTTGAAGCGTAAATGTCCTTAACCGGCGGGAGTTCCCATGACCTATATTTTGGCTATTGATCAAGGCACCACTTCGAGCCGCGCCATTCTTTTTGATACACAGATGCGCCCGGTTCAATCTTGTCAGCAGGAATTTCAGCAATATTTCCCACAATCGGGATGGGTTGAGCATGATGCAGAGGAGATTTGGACCTCAGTGCAAGCGGTTGTTTGGGGTGTGATGGAGCAAGTGGGCTGCACAGCGAAAGATATAGCGGCCATCGGCATTACCAATCAACGTGAAACAACCCTAGTGTGGGACCGCAAAACCGGCGCGCCAATCCATAGGGCAATTGTGTGGCAGGATCGGCGCACATCGGCGTTTTGTGATCGTCTGCGCGCAGAAGGAAATGAGGCTGAAATCACGCAAAAGACCGGCCTTTTGCTGGATCCTTATTTTTCCGCCACCAAGCTGCATTGGCTGCTGTCTCATGTGGACGGGGCGGCTGAACGTGCGGCGCGGGGCGACTTGCTGTTTGGGACCATGGACAGTTATTTGATTTGGAAACTCACGGAGGGCCGCGCGCATGTGACCGACGCCACCAATGCAGCGCGGACCATGCTTTATGACATTCGTCGAGGCTGCTGGGATGCACAGATATGCGCGCTGATGCAGGTGCAGCAGAGTATGCTGCCCGAAGTGCGCGATTGCGCCTCAGAGTTTGGAACAACCCATGTGTTTGGTGCAGATATTCCCGTTCTCGGCGTGGCGGGGGATCAACAGGCCGCGACCATTGGCCAGGCATGTTTTCAGCCTGGGATGTTGAAATCGACCTATGGCACGGGCTGTTTTGCGCTGCTCAACACGGGCGATACTTTGGTCTCATCGAAAAATAGGATGCTTGGCACGATCGCATATCAATTTGACGGCAAACCGACCTACGCGTTGGAAGGCTCGATCTTTATCGCTGGGGCGGTGGTGCAATGGCTGCGCGACGGGCTGGGATTGATTTCTGCGGCCCATGAAACCGCTGACATGGCTGCCGGTGCCGATTCCACCCAATCGTTATACCTTGTGCCTGCCTTCACCGGGCTGGGCGCTCCTTATTGGAATGCCGAATGTCGCGGCGCGATCTTCGGATTGACTCGCAACTCCGGTCCCAAGGAATTTGCCAAAGCGGCGCTCCAAAGCGTCGGCTACCAAACCCGTGATCTGCTGCTGGCGATGCAAGATGACATGGGAACGCCAGGTGAGGCGGTTTTGCGCGTGGATGGGGGCATGACCGCGTCTGATTGGACGATGCAGTTTCTCGCAGATATTCTCGGAGCGCCGGTGGACCGGCCGAAGGTTTTGGAAACCACAGCTTTGGGCGCTGCATGGTTGGCCGGCTCACGCGCTGGCATTTATCCCGATCAACAGGGGTTCGCAGAGAGCTGGGCCCGCGATTGCCGCTTTGAGCCTCTGATGACAGATCAAGAACGCACAGATCTATACGCCGGTTGGAAAGACGCCGTGCGCCGAACTTTGGTCTAAACGCTCCCGCTGCATGAGCGAAGACAGGCGCGCCTCCTGGCATTTAGCCCGCGACGACACCTATAGCTGACGAACCGGCCAAAGATGGCCGGATATGAGCATTTTGCCGCAAGGCCGGCGGGCGCATATAGAGCTTCAAGGCGCTGATATCTAAATTAATATCACTCAGATGCTTCTGTGGTGTCCCCACCGAACCCACGCGCGCCCATTCAGGCGCTGCTCTCATGTCTTTGTTGAAATGGCCTTATTCAGAGGTCTGACGCAGGCGGGCCAACATCCGCCATGAGTTTTTAAACATATCTTAAATACAACGTGGTTTCTTAAGCGTCACATGCAACCCCGGTCCAAACTGGGGGCGTTTAAAAGGATCAAACATATTTAATAAAGGATTTGACCGTGGGACCGTTTTTATTAGCTTTTCAAGAAAAATACAAAAATTTTGGCAGCGCATTTTGGCGGTCTTCTCGGTTGCGGTTCTGTCTTCGGTTCTTGCGGTGTCGCCGGCCTCTGCGCAATTCCTGTCGGATGGGGTCACACCCGTCACGCCCATCCCCAGTAATGCTGTTTTCACGACAGCTATCGCCGCTTGTGTGACCGAAGCGCCGGTCACCGGAGTCTGCCCAATATATGGGGACGGCTCTGGATACGGAGATATGGAAAATTGGGATACATCCAATGTCACCGATATGTCCTCTGCCTTTGCGAGCGCGTCAATTAGTTTCAATGCGGATATATCCGGATGGAACACAAGCAATGTGACCGATATGAATTCTTTATTTATCCATA
>ENA-ORDA01001567-ORDA01001567.1-marine-metagenome-genome-assembly--contig:-NODE-1567-length-19064-cov-6.778427_pt1 | contig 19064 bp, 17 predicted proteins | sample MGYA00237778_ERZ508506 | MGnify/ENA primary metagenome ERZ508506 (study PRJEB26177, sample SAMN06267891) | marine metagenome | isolation source: Monterey Bay, California, USA | place: Pacific... | reverse complement strand
TTAAGACGTTCTCTTTCAAATTGATCAAAGCTCAACGCGACAGCAATAGCGATGTTACCAGCGAGTTTGTCTATCAACATCGAGGTATCAGCACCATCAAGCTGGTAGGTTCGAGCCCACAATTGGCGGCCTCCTCTCGCGTGCGATATTACGACTGATGCGCGGATTCCCTCGTCCAGAAGCTGAAGATCTCCGGTCAATATATAGTCTGCCTGGAATTGCTCCCCGATCTCCCGATTAGTGAGCTTGTTAGCAGATAGGGCGCCTTGTGTAACATGAAAAGGTAGGGTGGAACTCCATCTGCCGATATCTGACGGGAGCTTCCTCGCGTAAAACTGCATTTGTTTACTATCAGCAGGGCAGTCGAAAGTGCTGAGAAACAACAATGGAATATGCGTCCTGGTTGCGAAGGCGCGGTCCAAAGTCATGTGCAGCTCCTAATATCTAAAATAGCTAAGACAAGGTTGGTTGATAGCACACTTACCTGTGGTGGGTCAAAAAATGAACAGAATTTGCCGACAAGATTTTAATTTTGGACCAAATGCTGTCGGTATTGAAAGCCTGTTCGAATTCAAGTTGATTGCCCCGTGCCTTAAACTTTCTTTATCTTTTTGCGCGCAGTGAGCAAAGCTGTCATCACAGGCGCGCTTGCTTTATCCCGAATTTCCCCTACCTTTACGCTACTCAGTAGCGCCGTGAAGATGCGTGGTTCCGCATCCTCAAAAAAGCCTATAGAAACACTTTATCGGCGGTTGTAAGTTGGGCATCCAATGCTTTGGCGGTTGCTTAGGTCTTATGAAAGGCGTGCTTTGCCTGTGTCCAGTTAGGACCACTTCTGAGTAGCACTTTTCTATATTTGATCTCCTAGTGCTTGTTGTGCTCGCGCGTAAATGGACACCACAGAATGTAAATTTTCGCAATTGACCACCACTGTAGCGGACTAAACTTTAGTTTAGTCAATATAAACCATTGCCCAATTGCTCATATTTTAACCAACAGTTAGCGTTAAAGGCTCACAAGTGGAGCGAAAAGTGATTACTGACGTAACGATAGAGGAGCTCGTGGAGCGAATTAGGCATAACGATGGTGCAGCGGAACAACTATTCTGTCAGCGCTACTATAAGTCGACGCTTTCAACGATTAAGGCGCTGGTTCGAGAGCCTTCTATATCTGAGGATTTAACGCAGGAAACCGTGTTGACGGTACTTCTAAATTTACGTAACGGGAAAGTGAACCAGCCGGAACTTTTAGGTGGATACGTGACACGAACTGCCCAGTATATAGTTATTGGGTGGTACCGTCGGAAATCTAATCAATCGCACATATCAATCGACGAGGTCCCTTTATATGACTTCAGTCGAGCGGCTGAGGATTTAATCTTTGATCGGGAGCGTCAGAAGATAGTCGCTCGCATGCTAGCATCAATGCGGGTAGCGAGAGATCGTGAGATCCTCATTCGCCACTACATTGAGGGTGAAGATAAATCGAAGCTTTGTGAAGCAAATAATCTATCAAGCCTGCATTTTGACCGAGTCATACATCGCGCTCGAAGTCGTTGCCGCAGTATCGCAGACAAACAAAACAGTCATCAAATAGTCGCCTTGCTCGAGGGGATGTAGTCGCATTGGTCGCTTGGTCTGTCGCGAGTAACGCATGGCGGGCGCTCAAAAAGCAATAGATGACGCTGAAGACATGTCTAAGGAACGGACCAAGAAGGGCCAGCTTGATACAAAGATAAACAGATATTTTGCGCGGGAAAGTATGAATGGGTAGTGGCACCAATTTCCGCACGAAGGTTCAGCACGACTAAATATTAGAGTTCCTGAATATTTAGACCCTGTTTGCATCCGCAGATTTGAAGTACGGCAGGTGTACTATCAGACTTCGCCGACGTCTTCTGCTTGAAATCCTTTGTCTGTTTCTGACAGATCGAATTCAACCTTGGCGCCCTGTTTTAGCGTGCGATAACCTTCGCCGCGTATTGAACGGAAGTGGACAAAGACATCTTCGCCATCCTCTCGCTCAATAAAACCGAACCCTTTGGCATCATTAAACCACTTGACCGTACCCAACTGTCTTTCGGCCATAGTCAACCCCTCTTTTTTATTTTTATATAAAGGTTCGATAGATTAAGACAGAAATACTCAGGCCTGTCCAGTGCCGGCTTTTACAAAAAAAGAGTAAAAAATGGTTTTGCTGAATTTTTGGGTGTCTTTTATAACGCCGCCACTTTTATTTTCTGGGCTTCCAGTTGCTCAATAGCTGAGTTGAGGTCAACAACCTTGTCTTTCTCTTTCTGAACAACGGCTTCCGGCGCTTTGGCGACAAAGCTGGGGTTGTTGATTTTACCCTCTGCGCGAGCACGATCCTTAATCTTCTTCTCTATTTCCTTGTTCAGCCGGGCAAGCTCGGCGTCTTTGTCAATCAGGCCGCTTAGAGGCACGAGAACCTGCATGTCGCCAACCAGATGTGTGGCAGAAGCAGGTGGTTCTGCATCAGCTTCTAGCCAATCCAATCGCTCGGGCTTTACCAAGAATTCGAGTAAGGATCTGTTGGCTTCCAATCGCGCTTTGTCACTATCGCTACCTTTATAAAAGATGACGGGTATCGGTTTGCCAAAAGATATGTCCATTTCACCTCGAATATTACGGGTGCCGGTAACGATAGCCTTAAGCCACGCAATATCATTTTCCGCTTCCGTGTCCATGAGCGCCTCTGAGGCCTTAGGGTAAGAAGAGAGAACAATCGTGTCACCGTTGCCTCGAATCGTCGAGGGCACTTGCTGCCATAATTCTTCAGTGATAAATGGTATGAAAGGATGGGCGAGCCGTAACGTCTCTTCGAGCGTCGAAATGAGGGTAAACCTCGTTCCAGCTTTTTGCGCCTCGGTAGCATCTTCACCATTTAGCACGGGTTTGCTTAGCTCAAGATACCAGTCGCAGAGCTGGTCCCATACAAATTCGTAGATCGCTTTAGCCGCTAAATCAAATCGATAGGTTTCCATCGCAAGATCAACAGCCTCTACTGTTTTCTGAAACTCCGAGACGATCCAACGATCAACCACGCTTGGTTCCCGGGATTGACCTTCAGCGAAAGGTTCAATCGCTTCGTCTGTTGTATTCATAAATACGAAGTTGGCAGCGTTCCACAGTTTGTTGCAAAAGTTTCGGTATCCTTCCACGCGGTTCATGTCAAAACGGATACCTCGTGCACTGGAGGCGATTGAGTAAAATGTAAATCGAAGCGGGTCACTGCCGTAGGCTTTAATACCCTCGGGGTATTCCTTGCGCGTTGCTTTCTCTATCTGTGCAGCTTTTTTTGGCTGTAGTAAGTGCCCTGTTCGCTTGGTGACCAAATCCTCGAGGCTAATGCCGTCGATGATGTCCATGGGGTCGAGTCCATTTCCCTTTGATTTGGACATCTTCTGGCCATCTGCATCAGTGACCAGTCCGTGAATATAAACTTTTTTGAATGGCACTTCGTCGATATATTTCAGCGTCATCATGATCATCCTGGAAACCCAGAAACTGATGATGTCGTGACCGGTAACCATCAGGTCAGTGGAATGATAAGTCTCTAGTGCCTCTGTTTTTTCCGGCCACCCCAGAGTGGCAAATGTCCAGAGCGCTGATGAGAACCAGGTGTCTAGTACATCTTCATCGCGGGTGAGTGTCTGATCGGCAGTCAGTCCATACTTTAGTCGGACAGCCTGCTCGTCGTGTCCAACATAGACTTGGCCATCATCGGCATACCATGCTGGGATCTGATGCCCCCACCATTGCTGGCGACTAATGCACCAATCCTGAATATCTCTCATCCAAGCGAAATAGGTGTTTTCAGCGTTTTTTGGGGTGAATTGGATGCTGCCGTTCTCTACCGCCTCAATAGCCGGATCGGCAAGGGGCTGAATTTTCACATACCACTGGTCACTAAGATAAGGCTCAATGACAACGCCAGATTTCTCACCCCGTGGTACAGCCATCATATGATCTTCTACTTTATCGAGCAGTCCAAGGCTGTCCAAATCCGCTGTTATGCGTTTGCGCGCTTCATATCTGTCCAGCCCCTGATAGGCTTGAGGCACTTCTCCGTTAAGGGTGGCGTCGTCATTGAATAGGTTGATAACCGGCAGTTCATGACGCTTACCCATGTCGTAGTCGTTAAAGTCATGTCCTGGCGTGATTTTTACGCATCCAGTGCCAAACGCCTGGTCAACATAGCGATCGGCGATAATGGGTATTCGGCGGTCGGTCAGCGGTAGGCTTATTTCCTGACCAACAAGATGTTTATAACGCTCATCGTCTGGGTGAACGGCCACGGCGGTATCACCCAACATGGTTTCTGGCCGGGTTGTGGCAACAGTAAGAAAAGTCTGCGGGTTTTCCGCCAGCGGATATTTGAAATGCCAAAGGTTACCTTTTTCTTCTTCGGACTCGACTTCGAGATCTGAAATAGAGGTTCTTAGTTCCGGGTCCCAATTAACCAATCGCTTACCACGATAGATAAGGCCTTCGTCATACAGCGTCTCAAATACTGTGAGTACAGCTTCGCACATGCCTTCGTCCATGGTGAACCTTTCGGTACTCCAGTCGAGAGACGCGCCAAGCCTACGTAGCTGTTTAGAAATAGTGCCGCCAGACTGCTCTTTCCACTGCCAGGCACGTTCGATAAATTTCTCCCGACCCAATTCCGAGGCCTTAACTCCCTCTGCAGCGAGTTGCTCTGTCACAATTATTTGGGTGGAGATGCCGGCGTGATCGGTACCCATCTGCCAAAGCGTCTTGTCTCCCTTCATGCGTCTGTGGCGAATAACGGAATCCACGAGGCTATGTTGAAAACCATGACCCATATGCAAAGTGCCAGTCACATTAGGTGGTGGAATCATGATGCAAAACGGTGTGCTACCAGAATCCTTCTCGGTGTCACGGGGAGAAAAATAGTCGTTCTCTTCCCATTTCTGGTACCAGCTTTGTTCAATTTCCTGTGGTTGGTATTTCTTCATTTCTGGCTCTTTTCTACTGCGTTTGAGTCAGGATCCAGTCAACCCCGGGCGCCTGCAGGTCTCAGATTCCAAATGTACATTCAGTGATTTAAACGAACCTGCGATTATACACACAGGTCAATTGTCCGAAGAAATAAAAATTAACATTCGAACGGTCTTATCGGGCAATAATGTAAGGTTTTGCTCGCTGACTTTTCATCGATATGACAATTCGAAGACGTGAATCTCTGACGCTTGGGTTTGACTACACATCTGATCAATAGAGGGTTTGAGCTGCAACGAAAAAAGTAGGCGTGAATTAATGTATTATCACCGCAATTACCCTTTTGGACGATCGCAAAATCATGCAAAAACCAGAAAATCAATCTGGAAATATCAAAGCGACGGGCATCGTTGCCCAACCGGTATCGGTAACGCGCAAGATGGCAGCATCGCTGCCAGGACTCCGAGAGTTAGCGGTGAGTAAAGGTTTGAAAATGCATCACCTGGGCGCGGGTTATCCGCATCCAGAGGTGACGGATCCTCGAAAATTTCTCACGCACAAAACCCGCTACTATCAGCATCTCGCAGATAAAGAAGGTATTAATGACGCTGAGCAGTTACCAGAATATCTGCGCGAATCATATTCCTATACCGATACACTGGGACCGAAAAGCGTGCGCGAAAAATTCGGTCAAGTATATGGGGCTGATTGGAACGTAAAAATGGATCCGGATTTGCTCGTGCCGACGGTTGGTGCGACCGGAGGTATCAGCTTACTATGTTCCCTGTTTGAGCGCTCGGGTGAGCCGCTGGCATTTATTACCGATGCGCCGACTTATGCAGGTTTTTTGGCTCGTGCAAGCCTGGGGCACCAGACTAAAATTTATAGCGTGGAAATGGACGCTGAAGGTCCCTTGATCGCTTCATTGCGATCACAGATAGAACAGGCACGCGCCGACGGTCGATTTGTGCCTTTCTACTACACGGTGCCAGATGGACACAATCCCGCCGGTTTCAGCTTTAGTCAGGCGCGTCGCGAATCGATATTGGCCGTGATGCGGGAATACGGATTATTGGTCGTTGAAGATGCGCCGTATATTTATATTAATTATGCCGAAGAGGCCGAGAGGCCTGAATCGTTCCTATCAATGGCGCCAAAGCAATCAGTTCATTTGTTTACAGGCTCAAAAATTGGATTTCCGGGTCCCCGGGTTGGTTTTCTCTACAGCGAGGCTGTGATGGATATCAGCGGTGGTGAAACAGCCTCTCTCAGGGACTTAGTCGTGACCGAAGCGAGTAGTGACATTTTATTCCAGAATCCTGAGGCGCTCTATGGTTTGGAAGCCCTGTTACACGACGAGAATATGGTATTGCGGGCATCCCTGTGGCCGGTTGCAGAGGACAAGCTGGCCGTTTACCGGGAAAACCGGCAAATCATGCTCGATGGGTTCGAGCGAGAGTTAGGCAAATATCCTGACAAGTTCACATGGACGCATCCCGGCGCTGGATTTTTCACCGTGTTTTCCTTTCAGGATGACAGCGTTGTATGCGATGAGGGTTTTGTTAGCGATCTCGCCTCCAACTACGGCATCGTTGTCATACCGATGTATCCCTTTTATCCCGACGATGCAAAAAGCCGCAACCCAAAAGCTGGACTTAACGAGTTACGTTTATCTTTTTGTTTCAGCGAAAGTCAGGGAGAAGCTCGCCGGAATGATTTGAAAGAATCAGTTCAGGCATTTTGTGATGCAGTAAAGAAGCTCTCTGATATCTATTGATCCCTTTTGGGGGTTGTTGGGGCTGACGGGTCGTCTCGGTCTGGCGCAGGTGTTTCTTCGTTGAGGTCGCTTAAAACCGAGGTGAGGTCGTCGTGAAGCCGGCGAACGATCTCGAGGGAATACTCTTCCACGTCTGAGTTTACAACCTGAGTTGCCTCAGCGTTTAGGGCTTCTTTATTTGTCGGGCTAGCGTTGTCCGGATTTTCTGCGTAGGAATGAATCGGGTCGCCGAACAAATCTGTTGCCAACGGCTTATCGAGAGGGTCGAGATCTGGTGTGACTGGTTTCTTCCCGCGTCTGCTTTTCTCTGCAAGCGCTGATGGCGTGTTGAGATCGTGAATGGGATCCTCGAGTAACGGTTTTTGTGAGGGTAGCGTGATGGTCCGCTTGACGTTTATTTTCGGGTCTTCACTGTCAGACATTTTTACTCGCCGAATGCTGGCTAATCTTGTTGTATTTTATTTCGTATCCGCGATCTTTATAAAACTTGTAGTTTTCCCTCGCGGCATCCCGGCTGTCGGTGTTGAGGGGTACAACTTCAGCAACGCGCTCGAACCGACTAAAAAAATCTGGCACGGAGCCGGATAGATTGACCAACACTTCTTGATGGGTGTTGGGCTCACTCATTTTGCTGCATCCGATTCTGACCGGCGCCTCTTCATCAATATTGTCGAGCGCGTGGGGAATAAAACTCTCTGGCCTGAAGTGCCACAGCAAAGCATCCATTTCTTTTGCTTGAGCTTCGTTTTCAGTATGAATATGCACCTGGTGGCCCATGCGATAGATTTTTGCGACGAGGCGACAGCTGAATAACAGCGGCGCCTCATCACTTTCTATTTGATAAAAATCTATCTTTGTCATGGTTTGACTATTTTGCTTCCTGTGCCCGATCGATGAGGTACTGGGTCAGCAGCGCAACAGGTCGTCCGGTAGACCCTTTGTTGCTTCCAGCCGCTTTGTAAGCGACCCCCGCAATGTCGAGATGTGCCCATCGATATTTCTTGGTAAATCGAGCGAGAAAGCAAGCGGCGGTAACACTGCCTGCTGGTCGTCCACCGGTATTCGTCATATCTGCAAATGCACTGTTAAGTTGAGGCTGATACTCGTCCCAAAGCGGCATTCGCCAGACTCGGTCCCTCGTGTTCTCGCCTGCTGCATTGATATTGTCCGCCAGTTCATCGTCGTTCGCGTAAAGTGCTGCAGGATGAGAACCTAGGGCCATGACACAGGCACCGGTGAGTGTTGCCACATCAATCACCGTGGCCGGCTTGAACTTATCGACATAGGTTAGTGCATCGCACAGAACAAGACGGCCCTCTGCATCGGTATTAAGAATTTCAATGGTTTGCCCGGACATGCTCCTCACAATGTCGCCGGGACGCGACGCATTCCCAGAAGGCATGTTTTCCGCGGCGGCCAGCACGCAAATAACATTGATCGGTAGTGCCAGTTCCGCGACCGCGCGCATGGCGCCAAAAACACTGGCTGCGCCACACATATCGTAGGTCATTTCATGCATTCCAGCCGGGGGCTTCAAGCTGATTCCGCCGGTATCAAAGGTGATTCCTTTTCCTACCAGCACATGCGGTGCCTCTTTTTTGTTTTTTGCGCCCTTGTGCTCAATGATGATCATCTTGCCGGGCTGGTCACTGCCCTGTGAGACGGACAGGAAAGAGCCCATGCCAAGCTGCTTCATCTCTTTTTCTTCGAGCACTTTGGTGGTGAGTGTCTGATATTTTTTTGCCAGCAGCTTTGCTTGATCTGCGAGATAAGTGGGGGTGCAGATGTTGGGAGGCATGTTGCCTAGGTCTTTTGCGTTGTCGATCCCGGCGGAGATTGCACTACCTTCAATGATCGCTTTTTTGACTTTGCTGGCCCCAGACTTGGCGATCAAAAAGTCAATTTTTTCTGGTGTCCCGTCTGCTTTTGTTGCTTTGCCGCGCATCTCATTAAACGTGTAAACACCCGCGGTACTTTGCTCTACTAGTCGTCTTGCTTTCCAAGCATCCGATTCTGTGCCCGCTTTGGCTTCTAGCAAGCAGCAAAGTGCATTTTTGGCTGAGCTCTTGCTTAACGCGCCTATCATCGCTTTTGCAACCAGCAGGAACTTTGGACCATCTGTCGTTTCGATATTCCCAAGGCCAACGATGAGTATTCTTGGAGAAGTCACGTTGGGTACGTCATGCAGCATTAACGTTTGCCCAATTTTCCCATTCATGTCACCACGACTCAGTACTTTCTTTATAAAGCCTTTGCTGGCTTTGTCGAGTAAAGTGGCGGAATCGGAAAAGTGATTGTTTTCATAAACACCCACGACGACGCATTGACTGCGGGCTTTTTCCAAGATTCCTGATTTAGTACCGAATTGCATGCTGACTCCTAGAGACATTACTGTAAGTGAAGTGGATAATACAGCTTCCGAGACTGTGGGTCACATTAACGTGGCACATGTTCTGAGCTAATTAGTTATCGTTGCCTTTTGCAGGTTCTGCCTTGATCTTATATCGATATTTTGCCAAAGAAATATTTGTAACAATGTTATCGGTTGCCAGTGTCGTGCTCGTTATTTCGATGGGCTGGCGTTTTAGTGGTTATTTGAATGAAGCAGCGAGGGGCGTCATCAGCAGCGATGTTCTTTTTTTGATCATGGCCTATCGTTTGCCCGGATTCCTCGAGCTGATTGCACCGATCAGTTTTTTTCTGGCGATTATGCTTTCATATGGCCGCCTGCATGTAGACAGCGAAATGGTGATCTTAGAAACCAGTGGGTTGAGCCCAACAAAACTGGTTGTGATGACGCTGATGTTGTCGCTGGTTGTCATGATAGGCACGGCGTCAGTGACACTTTGGTTTAAACCTCAGGGTGAGAAAAAGGTTGAGACACTGCTCAAGGCCCAAAGGGACTTGACAGAATTCGATACACTGGCACCAGGTCGATTCCAAACCCTACGATCAGGCAAAAGGGTGACCTATACCGAAAGTCTCTCCGATGAAGGTGATCTTAGCAATGTGTTCATCAATGAATACAAGGTCTCAAACGCACATGGGCCCAAAGATGTCGTCACAATTGTTGCAGAAAGCGGCGAGAATGTTGTCGATGAAACCGGCAATCGATTTATCTTACTCAAAAACGGTATGCGCTACAGTGGCGTGCCCGGAAGCGCGGATTATCAGGTAATTCGGTACGAAGAATATGGCCAGCTGGTTGCAAAAGCGAAGGCGCCGGCAATGAGTCGACGAAGGGCTGCGATCCCAACCATTGAATTATTTAGTATGGCAACCCTCACCCACGTGAGTGAATTGCATTGGCGTATTTCAATTATTCTGATGATCCCCGTGATTGCCGTGATGGCGATCCCGCTGAGTCGGGTTAGCCCAAGACAGGGGAGGTTTACCCGAATGGTACCGGGACTAATACTGTGCTTTCTCTACGTTATTTGCCTCTCGTCGGGCCGTGCTGCCATTGAAAAGGCGCAGCTACCGAAAGAGGCGGGTCTTTGGTGGATACACGGTATTTTCATCGCCGTTGTTATCAGCTTGTATCACATGGAAAAGGTGAAAGCGCCTTTTCAGGCGTTAGCTGCTCTGTTTAAACCGAAACCCGGCACGAGCGCATGATGAAGCAATTGGACCTGTATGTTGCGAAAACCGTCGGCCTGACGATGCTGTTAGCTGAGCTTGGTTTGTTGGGTATTCTGACGATATTCACTTTTCTAGAGCAGGTCGAGGACATGGAGAATAACTATGCTCTCGTTAACGTGACTGAATTTGTGATCTATAGCATGCCTAGAATGTTTTACGAGGTTATCCCGTATTCAGCCCTGATAGGGTGTCTCACCGGGTTGGGATTGCTGGCGAACAATAGTGAAATTGTTGTGATGCGGGCAGCGGGTGTTTCTACCTGGTCTTTGTCGCTTAGTGCCATGAAACCAACAATTTTGCTGGTGTTGATTGGGCTGCTAGTGGGTGAGTACGTGTTGCCGGATGTTGAAAGAATAGCGCGTAACGAACGTTTAAAAGCGCTGTCATCGGAAAGCCAAATCACGCCGCAATTTGGTTTTTGGTATCGTGAAGGCAACATTTTTATGCATTTTGATGAGGTGGGTCAGGATGGCAGTCTTGACGGGATATCACACTACTATTTTGATGATGATCAGAAAATGACTCGAAGTTTGTTTGCTAAACACGGGACCTTCCACAGCGAGGGTGATGATCAAACCTATTGGCAACTTGAAGACGTCATCGTGACAGACTTTCAGGTGGACAGGACCCAAGCGAATCATATTGATTCTTTGAGATGGGACAGTCGTTTGGCTCCTGAGCTTTTGAGCACCGAGATTCTAGTTCAACCGGACAAAATGTCGATTGGCGAACTCAACGATAAAATTGAATACATGAGAGAGCAGGGGTTAAACAGCGGCAAATTCGAACTGGGGTTTTGGAAGAAAGTGCTTCAACCTCTCTCGACAATAGGGCTGGTCTTTGTCGCCATTTCTTTTATTTTTGGCCCATTGCGTGAATCTACCATGGGTATGCGGGTGATCATGGGATTGGTGATCGGCATCTTGTTCAAGTTTGTACAGGATCTGCTGTCACCTGCGAGTATGGTGTTTGGTTTCTCCCCCATCATTGCCATCATCATTCCGATAGCGATCTGCTTTATCGTCGGCTATCCTCTGATGCGCAGAGCCAGTTAAGGGGCGGAGACTATTCCGGTAGAACCTCATCGCGGCGATCAAGTTTTTCAGATGGGTAAGGCTTTTGACCCAGATAAACCACCTTTGTCCCTGACCAGACATCGTGTAGCGCTAGGTGCTGTTTATTTATCAACGCCCAAAACATGCCGATGCCAAGCGGCATCATCGAAATGGTCGCGCAGAGAAAACGTTTCGCGGCATCTTTAGCGCCCATGACCTCCCCTTCGTTGTTGACGGCGCGAATCTTCCAGACCTGCATGCCCAGAGACTGACCTTTTACAAGCCAGAAATAGAAATAGAAAAGAAAGATTTCGACGTAGCAGATCAACTGCACCCAGATGGTAGATAGCGGTGCTTGTTCGGGCAGACGACGGTCCTCGGGCGCGGAGTCTCCGAACACCATCAGCAGTATGGAGCCAGTGACGGCCCAAAGCGCAAACAGTAAAAAGAAATCATAGGTTTGTGCTGCCAGTCTGCGACGAAGGCTTGCGGTTGGATATTCTTGCTCAACTGTCATGTTTTAAACCTGATAATAAATCTTCAGTGTACCAATGATTCCGTCCAAAATTTGCACACAAATTTCGGCCCATCTAAGGTGTGACGGAATCCCGCATTATGGAGTGGGCGGTTTCATAAAACTTGCTTCACATTCAGCAACGACATGATCGTTGTCCTGACGGATCATCTTTCCCTCCATTTGGACCAGTCGTCCCCGTTGTTTGAGGCATCGACCTTCAAGCCTGACCGGCGTGCCTGTTGGCAAGTCATCCTTGTAGCGAATTTCACATTTAGCCGTAAATGCTTTATCACCTTTGAGGTAAATCCAGTTAGCCATGACGTCGTCGAGGGCAGAAAAAATCAAACCGCCGTGGGTGACATTGTCATATCCGCAGTGGTGAGGTAGTGGCGTGAACTCGGATCGGCATACGTCATCCTCTATTCTAAACTGCAGGCGAAGCCCTATCGGGTTTTCTGGACCACAGACAAAACAGAGATTTGCGTCGCTTCGCAGGCCTTGCACCGATTGTGTATCGGATTCTGAATCAGATTTATTTGTATTCACTCGTTGCACCTCCGGTCATGTTAAAACCCCCAGGGCTGGAATTCTCTGTCAAAGCCCTTGCGGCCTGATATCCGGCACGTTGGATACTAGCGCGAGAGACCAAATAGCTTCAGGAAGAAGCTGTTATTAAACACCTCCCAAAAAGAGGTTTTGTACATCTCGCGGGGAATTTCGTCCTTGATTGTATCGTGTAGCGCTGGCAGTTCTGACCAATGCACGCCTTGTCTGTAGTGGTGTGCCGTATGGTAACCCAAGTTGCCGGTGACGAGATTAAAAACAGGGTTGATGTTGTTAAATGAGGCTTTGAAATGGTCCTCAGTTTCACTCAGTCCTGCATGGTGATCATAGGTGACCCACGCTGTGATAAACAAGCCGACGACCATTGGAATGGTGAATAGCATTGTTGCTTGTAGTGGATGATAAATTGTCAGCGCTAAAACCAATGCAACAGCAAGCGCGGTGTATATCACGTGGGTCCGGTAATGGTGAGGGTGCTTTTTACCCACCAGATAACCTCGGTAATAGGCAGTAAACGCTACGTCCAGCGTGTATTCCCATTCACTCATGAGTGTCCCGTCTTTGCGCTTCCAGCGACTTTCGTCAATCGTTTGATCAAGATAGTTGTGGTGGTGACCAAAGACATGATGAAGCAACCAGAGATTTGTTGTGACGCCTGTATGCAGTGCGTAGACGAGTTCCAGTAGCCGGTTAAGAGGGGTGAAACGAAAGGTTTTGGTGTGTTGATGATGGTGGTTCCAAGAGCAGATGCAACCCTTCGGAACGACAGTCAACGCGAAATAGAATGCAAGGACCCAAAAGTTCTCAACAGTAAAGTAAAGAATGAAGTCCACCAGAGTGAGGGATAAAATTAGAAAGACCGGCAATCGGTCAGCAGTTTTTCGGAACACAGTATTTATCTAGTGGCTACCTGAGTTAAGTTTACCATGGGCGGGGATTTTGCCCGAGTCATAGGAGGCTGAAGTGCATGTTATAAGCGAGTTTAATAAAAGTAAACCACTGGTTTGATTGTAAGGGTATGGGTTAAATTTGCCGGTAACCAGTTGTAAAAGAAGAACAGGAATTGTGTGCCGTGACTGAAGACAAGATCATCACTTTTAATAAGGCTAAAAACGCTGCCAAACATCAGGGCAGTGTTATGAAACAGAAGGATCGAAAACTTAATGCCCTGAAGGCAGCGTTTAAAGCGTCTCGTGACGAGGTGGCCCAACAGCGCAAGAATGAAGCATCCCTGGCTCAGAAACGGAAAAAGAATAAGAAAAAACGAGATGGAAAGAAAGGTAAGTGATCGGTCTTAAGAGCGGGGGCATTAGCCGCTGAGGCTTAACCGTTAAGTCTGTTTCAGGTTACTTAATATGACTTCTCGGACTTCCGTCGAAAGGTCGCTCAGGCTTTTCAATGCGGGGGCATCGTGCGCGTGCTCTGTAGCCTTGCTTTCAGTCGGGCTGTTTTCCAGCAGATTGGGTTCATTCTTGTGCGACTTGGCGTAGTCAGCGGTCGTCGATGTAACTTCGACCGAAATGGGCTTGCCAATGGTCATTCTCGTGACACCCGGGCGCAAATCTATTGTGTCTGAGGGTAAGATGTGCCGCGTGTTTTGGATAGTTATTGGCAGTATCGGCAGATTCAGTTCTTGGGCCATGCGAAATGCGCCTTTCTTGAACGGCTTGAGTTCACCGCTTCGCGACCGAGTACCTTCTGCGAAGAAAATTACCGACATCCCATCTTTGATTCTTTCTCTGGCGCGTTCCATCGAGGCAAGGGCTGATGCAGTATTTGATCGGTCGACGATGACATGTCCCATCATTTCGCAGGCCAGTCCCAATACGGGCACGGCCCTCAATTCCTGTTTCATCACCCATTTGACATCGATGCCCAGGTAGCCGTAGAGAAGATAAATATCAAGCAGACTCTGATGATTCGCCACGATGACGTAAGACTGCCCTTGTTTGATATGTTCTTTGCCGGTTGTTTGAACGCCGATGAGTGCGGCTTTTGTATTTATTTTGGCCCACAGGGTGCCAAAAACTCTTGAGGCGTAGTCTGGCGCACCCAGAAATGACAATACGATGATAAATGAACCGAGTATTGTAGTTGTAAGCACCAAAGTAGGCAGTACGAACACCCATTTGTACGCAGTGTATAGCCCGGTTTTTGGAGTCGGGCGGTTCAGAATTTGTTCGCTACCGTATGTCATATCGTAATTTTGCCTTTCCCCCTAGGTCGCTCGCAAGGAAATAACCAAAGTTTCCCATTTTGGTCCATCCAGTCGATAGCGAGTTCCGCATTTTCATTTATGTCTGAGCAATGGCTGCATGGTGGCTTCCCGCCGCTATTTTGCAGAATCAGCAAGGAGACAGTCAAATCTGCTGTCTAGTGCGATGGATGATTGATCTTATCACAAATATGAATATAATTACGTAACTAGCTACGTAATTAAAAAGGTAACTAAATGCATTCAGATGTCCTAGGAGAATTAGGTGCGCTGGCTTTTGGCACTCGGTTGAAGCGTTTGTCAGATAGAGTCATGCATGACGGCGCAAAAATGTACCGTGCGACAGGTATCGCTTTCGAGCCAAAATGGTTCCCTGTTTACTACTATCTGAGTGAAATGGGGCCTCGCTCAATCATGGATATTGCAAAGGCGGTGGGAATATCTCATCCGTCTGTTAACCAAGTTGCTCGGGAGATGAAAGCGGCCAACCTGGTGTCCGCTTACAAAGACACGAAGGACAAAAGAAAGCGTGTGTTAGCGCTTACTAGCTACGGAAAGCAGCAAAAAAAGTCTATCGAGGCTGTTTGGCAAGTCATAGGCGCTACACTTGCAGATTTACTTGATGAAACGGGCGTCGATTTTTTAGGATACATGGGTACTGTCGAGCGCCTGCTCGATCGGCGCAGTCTTGAGCAACGTTTTCTTGATCGTTACAACCCCGCCGCAAGCGAATTTGAAGTGGTGGGCTTTCGTCCAACGCTGGCGAATTCATTCAGGCTGATTAATGAAGAGTGGATCAACGAAGATTTTTCCATGGAGGAATCGGATCGCGTTGCCCTTTCAGATCCGCTAGGACATATTATTGATCCTGGCGGTGCAATACTCTTCGCCTGCGAAAAAACCACAGGTAAGGCGCTAGGCACTTGTGCGCTTATCAAACAAGGCGATGATATTGGCGAGCTTGCAAAAATGGGCGTCTATAAATCCGGACGCGGGCACGGGCTTGGAAAACTATTGCTGAGCGCCGCGTTAAAGAAAGCAACTGAGATGGGTTTCAGAAAATTATACTTGGAAACCAATTCAAAACTGGCGCCAGCGCTGGGTCTCTATCGCCATTTTGGGTTTGTCCAGATGCGATTTCCTAGGGCGTCTGATTATACGCGTGCGGATGTATATATGGAGGTGGAGCTGAACGTGGTTACGACTGTCGAATAGGTTGCTGACACGGTATTAGGTTGAATAAAATGATCGCGAATTGCAGTTCACATGAGTCACCGGAATCGAATATATGGCGCGCCAATCGGCATCTTCAACATCGCAACACCCTCTAATCGCTAACTGGACACTACATAGATGGATTAACCGGCAAGCCTTGATGCCGGTTGTTTGTCTAAGTTTTTTACTGACATTTGCCAGCACCAATGTGCAAGCTGAGTTACCTGCCAATGCCAATGCGCTCAAGTGGTATAAAGCTGGGCAGTCGTTCGTCAAACAACAAAAGCGATTTACCCGAGGCAAGAAAAGGGCGAAAAATGTCATTTTGTTTGTTGGCGATGGGATGAGTATCACTACGGTTACTGCGAGTCGAATCTATGAAGGGCAAATGAATGGGGCGAACGGTGAAGAACACATGCTGTCGTTTGAAAACTTCCCTCACACAGCGCTCTCAAAAACCTATGCCGTCGACCGCCAAGTAGCTGATTCAGCGCCGACAGCGACAGCAATGATGACGGGTGTTAAAACGAGATTCAGAACCCTCGGTGTTGACGCATCAGCGAGTCACGGAGATTGTCAAAACGGCCATCTAAGAACGTTGCTTGAAAGCGCAGAAATAAAAGGGCTCTCTACAGGTTTCGTGACAACCACTCGGGCAACACATGCCACGTCTGCTGCAACCTTTGCGCATGCTATTGAGCGCGATTACGAATCTGAAGGTGGTGGATGCGCAGACATCGCGCAGCAGTTGATTGAATTTCCGTTCGGTGATGGATTAGAAGTTGCCATGGGAGGCGGACGACAGATGTTTATCCCTGTGTCGGAAGGGGGCAAGCGCAAAGATGGCCGCGACCTTACCGCGGAATGGCAAGCGAAGTACAAGGGTGCAACCTACGTGACGGATACCGCGTCGCTTAAATCTGTCGACAAAAATACGGATCATCTTCTGGGATTGTTTTCTGACTCACATATGAGTTTCTCTGAGCTTCGGGATAAGTCGCCGAAGGGTGAGCCCTCTTTGACAGAAATGACAGGTAAGGCAATTGAGTTGCTTCAAAAAAACCGCAAAGGTTTCTTTTTGATGGTTGAGGGCGGTCGGATTGATCATGGGCATCATGCAGGTATCGCAAAACTCGCGCTCACCGAAACCATTGAATTTAGTAATGCAATTCGACGAGCAACGGAACTTGTTGGCTCAGATACGCTCATCATTGTGACGGCGGATCATAGTCACACGATGACCATGGCGGGTTATCCCCGTCGAGGGAATCCAATACTCGGGTTCGCTGGAAAAGATGCAAATAAACGGCCGTATACCACGTTAAGCTATGCCAACGGCCCGGGCCATCGTGACTTTGCGAAAGAAGGTGTCGAAAGTGATTCGCCAAATACAGACACTGAGGCTTTTGACTTTAAGCAGGCCGCAGCGATACCTTTGCGCGTCGAAACGCACGGCGGGGAGGATGTTGCTATTTACGCTACGGGTCCGGGTAGTCAGTGGGTAAACGGAGTGATGGAGCAAAACGTCATATTTCACGTAATGAATGAAGCGCTTCTTGGTGGAAAGTGATGACTGGCGGCAACCCGTTGCGCCGCGTATAGACCAAAAATTTCCAAGTATTTTCTTTTCAGGCTCCCGAGTGTTTTCGGGCGCTGTGTAAGGTTTCATGACGTCAATCTTTTCTGCCGTCGTGTCGGGGAGTCAACAAACCGAGAACATCAGGAAGACTGACAGCCGAGAAATTCAGAAAAGCAGAGGGGCGACCCGTTTTACTGTTCGCGGTGCCTGAAGCGGCCCGTTTCAACAAAAGTGATACTTTGCCTAATCACCTCCTTGTTGCGCATGATAAAGGTGTGGTTCAACGGCAATTGAATAAAATCTGCCATCCCTTCAACCATCGTGCTTGCCACGCTGACTTTCCCATCGTTTGGTTTTGGTAAGCGCCTTGATAGCAAAGGGTTAATTGACCTGTCTCCGGCGATGATACCAACAGGAAAGTTCACCGGACCTAGTCGAAGCGGGAGGCTTTCCTCATTGGTGCCCAGTTGCATACCGGCGGGCCCGTTCAACAGCTTAAAGCCTGGTGTATTGCCAAAAAAGTCAACGACTTCACTACCCTGATTAGGCGGCGCAATCATGACAGACTGTCCAAGATTCCTGATCTTGTGATGTAAAAGGTAGTGCCTCAGTAAAATGCCGCCCATTGAGTGAGTGACAAAATGGATTTGTCCTTCCCTCGCTTGAGTTCGTTGTTGCTCTTCAAGTTCGCCGGTGCAGAGATCGAGTGCTGTTGTCAGTACTTTCAGGGAAAGGTTTTCAATCTTGTCAGATCGAGAAGGGTATCCCAAATTTAAAGTGTGATATCCCCTTTTTCTAAAAGCGTCAGCCATCTTGTTCATGGAATTTGCTGTTCTCGCCAATCCGTGAAGCAACACGACATAATCTTTGTTTGATTTCATTGTTTATCCACGCAGGCTATCGTTCTCCATTGCTTATGTTACAGGGAACAGATGCGCTCGAAATAGCTATCGAAGCATGAGTTCAAGCGAGTTTGCCGTCATTGCGAAATACGCAGATTGTTTTAATTGGATGAACCACTGCGTAGCTGCGCCTTTTATCTTCCGTTCAGCGGCCAAATTACTTTCACACTCATGCAGTGTGAGTTTATCAGGCGTTAACTCACTGTCGAAGTTGTATGTTATCGATAAGCCGCACCTGCCCAAGGATTGCCGCCGCATATCTTCTGCCTGCAATTGTTTTGATATAGTCAACTTCGAAACCGTAACCTTTTAGTTGGTGAGCGACAGTGTCATCCGAGGCTTCCTCGCTAATAAGTCGGTGTAGCACGGGAGCAAGCGCTCTGGCTTCATCTTTAAGATGGGTGTTTCTTGAGCTCATTGCCAGCCCATCGGCTTCGCGAATTGTTTCGCAACCAACAATTTCTGCATCAATAAAAAATGCATCGGCCATGTCTTTGATTAGCTGGAATTGCTGGTAGTCCTTCTCACCAAAATAAGCCTTTTCTGCTTTAACGATGTTTAGCAGTTTCATGACAATCGTCAGAACACCGGTGAAATGTCCGTCACGGTGTGC
>ENA-ORDA01001566-ORDA01001566.1-marine-metagenome-genome-assembly--contig:-NODE-1566-length-19065-cov-8.243259_pt1 | contig 19065 bp, 14 predicted proteins | sample MGYA00237778_ERZ508506 | MGnify/ENA primary metagenome ERZ508506 (study PRJEB26177, sample SAMN06267891) | marine metagenome | isolation source: Monterey Bay, California, USA | place: Pacific... | reverse complement strand
GACGCGATTGGTCTGTTTGATCGCTGGCGCGAGGCGACTGGCGATGATGAGCGGGTCGATATTCTCACACGGGCAATGATTGCTATTGCGCGTTTACATCAAAAAGGCATTGTTCAGGAAGATATTCATCTTGCGAACTTCCTGTTGTCAAAAGGGCGCCTGTTTACTATCGACGGCGGAGGTGTCAGCCGAATAACCAAAGGGGCATTGCCGGTCGGCTTCAGTCTGCACAACCTGGGTTGGTTTTTTGCGCAATTTTATCCAAGGTTTGACGACTTCGTGAGTATTGTATTACCGGCGTATGAAGCTGTGAGAAGCTGGGATGCAGATGAGAGAAGGGTCAAGATGCTGCAACGCGAAGTGGTGAGTAACAGGGAAAGCCGCAAGAAAGACTATTTGGACAAGGTGTTTAGAGACTGTACTCGATTTGCTTGTGAAAAGCGTTTCAATCGCTATCAAGTGTGTGAAAGAAGCGCGCTTGATGAAGATTTGTTGCCAATTCTTGGCGATCCGGATTATCACATGGCACAAGGGGAATTGCTCAAGGACGGAAATTCCGCAACAGTCGCCTTGGTTAAAACCGATAACCGATCGTTGGTGATCAAGAGATATAATCTCAAAGGGCCAGGGCACGCTATACGTCGAGCCTTCCGCAAGAGCAGAGCCTGGACAGCTTGGTCGAACGCTTATCGAATGGAGTTTTTGGGTATTCGATCGCTTAAACCTATCGCGATGATTGAGAACCGAGCCGGTGCTATTCGGGGCACGGCGTATCTGATTACCGAGTACATCGAGGGTGTTGATGCGCTCGAATGTTTAAGAAACACGAAAAAGCCAAACGGTGAGCTCGAAGCGCTTGCCGGTATTTTGCGCGAACTTTCCGAGAGTAAGATCTCTCATGGTGATCTGAAAGCGACCAACTTCCTGATGGCAGAAGGAGGCCCTGTTATCATCGATCTTGATGCCATGCGGGAGCATAAAACTCAAGCCAGTTTCCATCGTGCATTTAGCAAGGATCTCGACAGGTTTATGCAAAATTGGAAAGATCAACCTGAAGTTGCGAGTCAGTTTAGAGGTCTGTTGAGCGAGGTTAACGTCGCTGCTTCGGCTGAATAGTGCAGACGCGCAAGCGTCAATAAGTTAACATAACTGCTGTTTGTTTCTTTACGGATATCTGTAGTGTCCTTAATTATTCTGGGGTTGTCCGGCGCTTTAAGCCATGATCCTTCCGCTGCACTTTATATCGATGGAAAACTCGTCGCAGCGGTTGAGGAAGAAAGGTTAATACGAAAAAAACATGCCACTCACCAGATGCCGGTCGAAGCCGCCAGATTTTGTCTGGAATACGCCGGTATAAAGCCCTCTGACATCGATATTGTTGCTTTGCCTTACGCTGAAATCAGTTTGCTTTCTCCGGCACGTTGGCACTACGCAAAAAGATATTGGTATGCACCCGACCGAGTTGTCGATGTGTTGCTTAATGGCAATCGTCGATACCGCAGATACATTCGCCGAGTTCGGGAATTACTCGAGGCAATCAATGTTGATTGGCATCAGGTTGAGTTTGACCCTATTGAGCATCATGTGGCTCATGCAAGCAGTGCCTACCACCTAAGCGGTTTCAAAGAAAAGACGGCGATTCTTTGTATCGATGGCAAAGGCGAATACGCCACAACCTTCTTCGGTTATGGCGAGCATGGTGTAATCCATAAAATTAAAGAGTTTTACGATCCTGACTCATTAGGGCAGCTTTACGCATCTTTCACGGAATATCTCGGATTCGAGATGCTTGATGGTGAATATAAAGTGATGGGTATGGCGCCATACGGAAATGCCGAGCTTTACGATTTATCTAGGCTGATCGAGTTTGATGGCAAAGAGATCAAGGTTGACACAAAGCTTGTCAACACCGTTGGTCTTCGCAGATACAAAGAAGACGGCAAGGGCTTTTTTTTCAGTCAGGCCCTGGTTGACTGGCTAGGGCCACGACGAAAAGGGGATATCGCCGATGACCCTTATGTCCATTACGCAGCGGCAATCCAACAAATGTATGAGACGATCTCTTTAAAGCTGATTGATTATTATCTTGGCGATATACTAAGGGAAACAGGTAAGTTGGCATTTGCGGGTGGTGGCGCTCTGAATGTGAAACTTAATCAAAAAATACTTGAATTGCCCTATGTAAATGAACTATTTGTTCAACCCGCGGCTAACGATTCAGGTACGTCCGTCGGTGCTGCAGCTTACGCGAGCTGGAAAAGAGGCGTCGAACCTGAGACGCTGAAGCATGTCTATTTAGGGCCAGACTTCACGAACGAAAGCTGCATTCAAGCCTGTGAAGCGCATCCTGAAAAACCCGAGTTTGAAGTATTGGAAGACGTTGTGGCTAAAGCAGCTGAACTTATTGCTGAGGGAAACCCAATAGGCTGGTTTCAGGGGCGTATGGAATTTGGGCCTAGGGCGCTTGGTGGTAGAAGTATCCTGGGCAGAGCGGACCAACGCGGTATCGCGGACAAGATTAACAGCCAGATAAAGTTCAGGGAGCGATGGCGACCCTTTTGTCCCAGCGTGCTGGATTCGATCGCCGAGGAAGTGATTGAATCAGACCACCAAGCGGACTTTATGACGATCACTTTTAACGTGGCCGACGAGTGGAAAGAAAAGATGCCAGAGGTTGTTCATAAAGACGGAAGCGCGAGGGTTCAGGTTGTGCATGCCGAGACCAATCCTAAGTATCATTCTTTGCTAACGAAGCTTCAGGGGATGACCGGAAATGGCGTTGTGTTGAACACTTCGCTCAACCGACGTGGTGAACCCATGGTTTGTAGTCCGAGGGATGCGCTGGAAATGTTTTTTGGTTCTGATCTGCAATATATGGTGCTTGAAGACCTGTTAGTGACTAAACATCGGGAATCATAGTGAGACCGGAATCTAGTCTTGGTGCGGGCCTGAAAGTCATTCAGATTTGTCATGACTATGAGGGGCCGTTTCAGACAATATGCAGACAATACAATGCTGCTTTTGAGAATGCTCATGTCACGACGTTGTATCTCAGGGGGAAGCCGAATGAGGGCGTTGTCGAGCGGACCGGTGGTAACGAGGTTGTCTTCCTTGATCAAGGAAAGGGTGCACTGAGCGGTATCAAATGGACGACAATTTTTCAGGTTTACCGTCTTTTTAGGCGATCATCATTTGATCTAGCGATCGCTCACCGCTACAAGTCTATCTACTTAGCTGGCTTGATGAGTTATTTTTTCCGACTGAACCTTGTTTTGGCAGTTGCTCACGAACACAAGGTTTTCAAACGAATTACGCGTTCATTGTTTCTAACTTTTTGGCGAAAGCAAATCGTGGTGCTTGGTGTCTCAGCGTCAGTGACGCAAGATGTTGAATCCTACTGCCCCGGTCTAAAAGAACAGGGTCGGCTGTATACTTTAAATAATGCCATTGATATGAATCAGAAAGCGCGGCTTATGAGTCGGGCCGAGGCAAGAGAACAATTGGGGCTGCACCCGAATGATTTTCTGTTAGGCACAGTGGGAAGGCTTGTTGTTAAGAAGAATCATACGCTACTGTTAAATGCATTCGCCAAATCAGAAGTTCCCGACGGTGCAAAACTATTACTTATTGGCTCAGGCCCGGAGGAAATGAGCCTGAGGAAACTTGCTAATAAACTGTCCATAGAGGATCAGCTTGTATTTCTCGGTCATGTGCCGGAGGCATATAGGTATTTACCTGCGCTCGATGTTTTTGTCTTCTCTTCTGGGGAAGCAGAGGCCTTTGGTATTGTGTTACTTGAAGCGATGCTTGCGGAAACGCCACTGATCAGTTCGAACGCAAGTGGACCAGCGGAAGTGGTGAGAGATACCGGTTGGCTTTTTGATCTCGATAGCGTCGATGACCTTTCCAAGGTGATCTCCAAGATAGTCTCGATGCCCGAGAACGATCGTCGAGCTAGGTCTGCCAGCGCACTGGCGCGGGTCGAAACTGAATATAGCGATAAAAGGTTCCGAAAAAATTTGTGGAGTCTTAAACCGATGATGGAACTAGGGCAACCCGAGCGTGTCTCATCGTCATAAACCAAGTTAATGTATTATGAGCGTGTTTGCGTCATTCACTAACCCATAGAGAAAACCAGAATGAACTTACCTAGATTTGACAGCGCCAGAGTTCTGACGATTGGTGATGCAATGCTTGACCGTTATTGGCATGGTGCGACGTCGCGAATTTCAGCCGAGGCACCTATCCCTGTTGTTGATGTGGATGTTGTTGAAGATCGTCTCGGAGGCGCTGCAAACGTTGTTTTGAATGTTTCTGCCCTTGGCGCAAGTTCCGCACTGGTAGCAACACTTGGTGATGATGAATATGGCGGAATCATCCGCAACAAACTTGCTTCGGCAGGTATTTCTGATTTGTGTGTTTTAAGCCCGGAGCACCAAACTGTAGCCAAACTGAGAATCGTCAGCCAGGGACAGCAACTTGTGCGGGCAGATTTCGAAGAAATCAAAGACAGCCCTTTTGTGCTGCTAGAAGAGATGTTTTCTCAGGGACTGGCTAATTGCGATATCGTCATTATGTCTGATTACGACAAAGGGGTTATCAGCGACCCTGCCAGCTATATTCAATTGGCACGGCGTCGGAACATCCCGGTGCTAGTTGATCCAAAGTTTAAGGACTTTTCCGAGTATGCCGGTGCTACGATCATCAAGCCGAACAGAACCGAGTTCATTAAATCTGTTGGTCACTGGCAATCTGAAAATGAACTTGTTGAAAAGTGTCGTGGGATGATCAACGAACTTGGAATAGAAGCTTTGCTGGTGACCCGGGACAGTGAAGGGTTAACACTGGTTCAGAAAAACAAACCTGAGATGCATTTGCCAGCACGAAAGAGAGAGGTTTACGATCTGAGTGGCGCCGGAGACACTGTGGTGGCAACTTTGGCAACAGCCCTCTCTGCGGGTGAAACACTGGAAGACGCCGTAGGACTTGCAAATATTGCGGCGGGTCTAGCCGTTAGTAAACCGGGTATTGTGAGCGTCAGTGGACCGGAACTTAGGCTTGAGTTAGCTGAGGACATGGGATTCAGCAAAGGAGTCATGACTCAGGAGCAACTGCTTCAAACGAGTGAAGAGGCTCGAAGCAGAAATGAGAAGATCGTTTTTACAAACGGTTGTTTTGATATTCTACATGCAGGCCATGTTAACTATTTGGCAGAGGCGCGTGCTCTGGGGGATAGATTGATTATCGCCGTTAATGATGACGAAAGTGTCCATCGTCTCAAAGGTGAAGGTCGGCCGATCAATAGTGTAGACAGAAGACTGGCAATGCTGGCGGGTCTTGCTGCTGTTGATTGGGTGGTATCGTATGCTGAAGATACACCGGAGGCATTGCTTTCGAAACTCAAGCCTGACGTGCTGGTTAAAGGCGGCGACTACGGTATAGAAGAAGTTGTCGGGGCTGACATCGTCAGAGCATACGGGGGCGAAGTCGCCGTGCTAAATCTTGTGGAAGATTGTTCAACCACTGCCATCGCTGAAAAGATCAGAAATTTGTAATCCTCGCGAGTGCTTCTGCGTTCGTACTTAGATGATTAGGGTTAATCGTACCAATAACCGCCGAACTGATCGCGGATGAAGACATGGCAAATTTCAATGCTTCCGAAGCGTTGCTAGCGTGACCGCTGCCGAGTACTTTTTTGAGTAATAAACCCTTGCCAAGTTGTTCTGCTCTAGAGATGACTGCAGCCTGTGTTTTTTCATGCTCATTGTAAGTGATCATTGCGGTGTCGAGTTCAGTGATGGAGAAAATACCGGCTTCCACGGAATTTGTTGAAGCGCCGATCAGGCGTATGTAGCCTTTTTTCTGGTATTGACGGAGGATGGGTATCACTTCGGTGTTGTTGAGATTGTCCATGTCCTGTTTGTTGCAATGAATCAGAACAAGATCAAGATATTCCGTATCCAGTTTCCGCAGACTGTCTTCAATACTTTGGGTCGTTGATTTAGCACTGAAATCGTAATGCGAAATTCCGTCGGCAAAGCGCTCACCCACCTTGGTGCTGATGACCCACTGATCTCTGGACCCTCTGATTAGCTTTCCTAATCGCTCTTCGCTCGTTCCGTAGGCTGGTGCGGTATCAAGAAAATTGATACCCAATTCCTTTGCGCGTTGCAGCAACAGCGCTAATTCTAAATCCGTTGGCAACGAAAAGTCGCTCGGATATTTAAGCCCAATGTTTCGGCCAAATTTCACAGTCCCCAATCCTAAGGGCGATACCTCAATGTCCGAGTCGCCTAGGGGGCGGTAGCTGTCGGTGGTCAGAAGTGCAGTGCCTGCATCGGTCAAAACAGACCGTCCCAGGGCGATAGACCGACGGTCGCGAGGGGCAGATTGTATTTTGGTGGAGCTGATAGGTTAGGCGTAATTGATATTGCATGGCCGACCTGTTCGGCTAGCATCGGAGTCAGTGTTAATTTGGTTGGCCAGCAAACCAACGCATTATCCGAGTGATGTACGAAGGGAAAGTCGGGCCGTGAATGATTTTCCTGTGCGGGCTCTGCTCTATCAATATGAAAACTGGTCCAGCTAAGATTGTCGATATCTATCCAAGGTAACAGGTCCTTAACTTCCCTTCGGGCAACTTCTATTTGTTCCTCGCCAGACTTTCCGACTCCCGTTTCTGCCAGATTGCCGCCCAAGTACCAGACATTGTCACCGTCGAGGCAGTGATGTGTTGTGATTGTGAGTCTTGGCTTGGAGGCAGATCGTATCGAGACTGCATGGGCGTAAATGCTTGGCAGATTGCCCTTGGCAGCAACTTGATGGAGCGGTCGGCGCTGCATTGAAATGTTAGCCGCTTTTGCATTTTTGAGTAATGTCGCATTACCTGCGCCTGCTGCAAAGATGTAAATTTCAGCGGTGAGAGTTTCGCCAGTAGAGAGAGTGATGCCCGTGATATTTCCCTCATTGTCTGTGTTCACCTCGGGCGCATCACGATAGATTGCCGTGCTGTACGGTTCGCTGAGTTGCTGGAGCAAAGATTGGGTATTTAGTACCAAGTCCTCGAGCTCATACAAGTTGCCCCTGAAATCTTTGTTTCTGAAGACTTCTGGATAGTCTTTTTGGTCAAGCGCGTTGACGCGACCTCTGAGGGACTTGCTGCCGAAAAAGGCCGTCACTTTTGACGTGAGTGCCCCATCTGAAAACATATGGTAATTTTCAGACAATATCTCAACACCGGAAAGATCAACAGGGCCACCCCCACTGATGCATTGTCGCCAAACTTCAGGCATTCGAGCGATGGACTCAGAGGCAGGTGTCGTAAAACCACCAAGCGTATATTTGATGCCGCCATGAATCATGCCCTGAGATGCAAGGGACTGGCCAGATCCGAGCGCGTCTTTTTCAAACAACAGTGTCTGGTAGCCCTCTCGCGACAGTTGATTGAGCAACCAGAGACCACATACACCGCCACCTATGATGGCGATTTGCGTGTCGGTTTGAATTGGCATTGGCTTTCGCTTGGGTTTAATTGCCACAGATTATAACATTGGGCGGGCTGGATTGGGATGTCTTGGAAAATGAGTCAGGGTTTAAAAGACCAAATTGATATTGTGAATGTAACAAACTCTCACTGTGTAAAGTGTGGTGTTGATATGGCGTGCGGTGCTGATAGCGATACGCCAAGTTGCTGGTGTAAAGGATTCCCTCGATTACCATCTGAGGCTGGTGGCGACGGCAGCCAATGCCTGTGCCCAAAGTGTCTAGGTTTTGTTTTGAATCGAAGCGTTGAACGGGGAATAGAAGAAAAAGGCGTGAGTGCGATGGTTGTCCTTGCCAGTGAAAACGGTATCAATTCTGTCAGCGATACTGTTAGGGGTAAGCCCGGGCTAGTAGAGCACGTTGACTTCCAAATAGAGAACGGAAAATATGTTTTCTCTTCCTGGTATCACCTCAAGCGAGGATACTGTTGTGGGAGTGGTTGCCGGAACTGCCCTTTTGATTAGATACCTTTACAGTTTTTTCTTTTACTTAGCCTTGCCTGTTGTTTTCCTCAGGCTGCTCTGGCGTTCCCGAAAAGAGCCAGTCTATAGAAGCAACCTCTTACAACGACTTGGCTTTGGTGAACCCCTGTCTGGTCACAAACTGATTTGGGTCCACGCTGTTTCAGCCGGAGAAACCATCGCCGCTACCCCGCTTGTCCTCAGGCTGCTGAGCCAGGGCTATGAGGTTCTGATAACTAATATGACACCAACGGGCAGGGAGCGGGCATTCGGGCTATTGGGGCGTCGGGTAGAAAACCGTTACGCGCCTTATGATACCCCAGGCGCGGTGAAACGTTTTTTGCGTCTGACGAATCCAAGGGCGCTGATCATCATTGACACCGAACTTTGGCCCAACATGCTGCATTACGCCGCCGCGCGCGGCGTTAAAACCATCGTTGTTAACGGACGACTATCAGAGAAATCTACACGGGGTTACCAGAGAATCAGCGCATTATCTGTTCCTATGATGACATCAATTTTTCGCGTTGCGGCCCAGAGTGAACCCCAAGGTCGGCGATTTGTCGCACTTGGGCTTGAGGAGCAAAAGCTCTCTGTCACCGGCAGCACCAAGTTCGATGTCGAGCATGACAAAAGCCCAAGCGCGGCCTCTGAACTATTGGGTCCTAGTTTTCATGATCGGTTTGTATTGGTTGCCGCAAGCACACATCACGGGGAAGAGGAAGAGATGCTCAAGGCATTAACCCTGTTGGAAAAGATCGTACCGGACATCCTGTTGGTGTTGGTTCCCCGGCACCCCTACCGAGCTGAGGAAGTGCTTAGGCTATGTAAAAAATCTGGTTTTATCACCCAGAAGCACAGTGACGGGCGCGCCTGCGACGATGCTACCCGCGTGTATTTGTTGGACACTATGGGTGAGTTAATGACGTTTTTTGGTATGGCTAATGCAGCGTTCGTTGGTGGAAGTCTTGCACCTACCGGTGGGCATAATCCGATGGAACCAGCGAGTTTCGGCGTGCCTGTTTTCATGGGACCCTACATCAGAAATGTGAGCGATATTGCGCAACAGTTTATTGATGAGGGCGGTATGAAAATAGTTCACACGGCTCTCGATCTTGTCGAGGAAATACAACTGATTCAGAGCTCAGAGGCAGAGTTGCAGCGAAGGGTCGAAGCCCTGAGTCGGGTGATGATGCGTAACAAGGGTGCTTTAGACAGGGTTGAAAAATTGGTAGTACAAGCGATGGAGCAACCAACCGCGACCATTCATCGTTAAGTCCGTAGCTAAAAACCATGCTCCACCGACGAACATGCCTGAAAAGCTGGGTCGATCGCTCTCCTGTTTTCTATAGGAAATATGATAGGCTATCATTGAAAAGAGAGGCATGCGGTGAGCCGATGAAGGCCCACCTGACATCAATAACAGGTAAAGGCAAAGACAAAACCTGGTGATAATTGTAACTAGCGATAATGAAATGACGAGAAAGCGAAAATACGTACCAGACCTGGTGTCGGATATGGCCGAATGTGATGCAAATTACATTCGCTTGCAGCGGCTTTTTTCGTCTATGGATAGTGAAGAGTCGCGAGAGTTTGGTGTAGAGGGTGTGACCGAAGACGGTGCGCGAGTCAGCCTGCACATTACAGAGCGCTGTCGCTATACCACGATGATGACGATGCGTGTTGAGAACGAAGCAGACAAACCTTGGGTACGTTGGCCGTTGTTAACGATTCGTGTTTACCATGACACAAAATCGGCTGAGGTCGTCAGCTTCGAGCGACATCGAAATTTTAAGTACAGATATGCGACGCCCAACCGTGAGATGTTCCAGCCTGACGAAAAGTCCCAGATCAATAAGTTTCTTGGTGAGTTGCTGACCTTTTGTATTGAAAGAGGTCGTTCCCTCGAGCATGTATCGATAAGACCCTGATTTCCGCATCAGCTGCTTAAATTTCTAAAGAATAAAATCAACTCGACCTGTATAATCAGGCAACGCCGGTCCACACTGGCCCCGACACTTCACGCCGCAATGAGACTGAATTGATTTGATCCTCTGTCTACATGTTCTTATGTTTACTTGCGTCCATTCCGAACGAATTAGATTGAAAAATTAAATGGCAAATAACTCCTATAAAGCTGACTCAATTGAAGTCTTGGAAGGTTTAGATCCTGTTAGAAAACGACCAGGAATGTATACAGATACCACTCGCCCAAATCACTTGGCTCAGGAAGTCATTGACAATAGTGTTGATGAAGCCCTCGAAGGGTATGCAAATGAAATAAGAGTCACGCTCCGAAAAGACGGCTCAATGTCAGTGGGTGACAATGGTCGCGGTATGCCGGTTGATATTCACAAGAAAGAGAAAGTCTCGGGTGTTGAGCTTATTCTCAGTCGGCTTCACTCCGGGGCCAAGTTTAACAGTGATAATTATAAGTTCTCTGGAGGCCTGCACGGCGTTGGCGTTTCGGTTGTTAACGCGCTCTCACTTCAATTTGAGGTCTATATAAAGCGTGATGGCAAGCTACATCACATGGGTTTCAAGGACGGTAATAAATCTAAAGACTTGGCCGTGAAAGATAGTGTCGGTAAGAGAAATACGGGCACGCTAATTAATTTTACGCCTGACCCTCAGTACTTTGATTCGCCGAAATTTTCTGTCTCCAAAATGAAGCACTTGCTTAAAGCTAAGGCCGTGCTTTGCCCCGGTCTACGCGTGTTCTTCACTGATGAAACTGCCAGTAAAGAAGAAGAGAAAAGTTATGAGTGGTTTTATGAGACAGGTCTCAAAGATTATTTGACTCATGAACTTGGTGATCATGAAGTATTGCCTGCTGAGCCCTTTTTGGGTTCTGTGTCGGGCAATGATGAAGCGGTCGACTGGGCTGTACAGTGGTTGCCTGAAGGTGGAGAACTTGTGACGGAAAGTTACGTTAATCTCATACCAACGGCGCAAGGGGGCACTCACGTAAATGGCCTGCGTTCAGGCTTGCTTGAGGCGCTTCGTGAGTTTTGTGAGTTTCGAAACATGGTGCCCCGCGGTGTGAAAATTTCTGCGGATGATATCTGGGACAGATGTGCCCATGTGCTGTCTGCAAAAATGCTCGAGCCACAATTTGCGGGTCAAACCAAAGAGCGATTGAACTCAAGACAAGCTGCAACCTTTATTTCCGGTGTAGTCAAAGATAGCTTCAGTCTTTGGCTTAATCAGCATGTAGCCGAGGCAGAACTCATTGCAGAACTGGCGATAAACAACGCCCAGGCTCGTTTGCGTGCAGGGAAAAAAGTTGCACGTAAAAAGGTAACATCCGGACCGGCCCTACCGGGCAAATTAGCTGATTGTTCTTGCCAGGATGCCATGCAAGGGGAGCTGTTTTTGGTAGAAGGAGATTCAGCCGGTGGTTCGGCAAAGCAGGCACGTGACAGGGAAACCCAAGCGATTATGCCGCTTCGGGGCAAGATCCTTAACACTTGGGAAGTAGACTCTTCTGAGATTCTGGCTTCTCAGGAAGTGCATGATATTTCCGTCGCGCTAGGTATTGACCCCGCATCGCCGGACCTTAGTGGTCTGCGATACGGCAAAATTTGTATTCTGGCGGATGCGGACTCAGATGGTTTGCATATCGCCAGCTTGCTGATTGCACTTTTTGTTAAACACTTTCCAGCGTTGGTTGAAAACGGCCACGTATTTGTTGCAATGCCTCCGCTATATAGAATCGATGTTGGCAAGGAGGTTTTTTATGCCTTGGACGAATCAGAAAGGCAAGGCTACCTTGATTTGATCGAAGCTGAAAAGAAAAAAGGTAAGGTAACGGTTCAGCGATTCAAGGGATTGGGTGAGATGAACCCTCTGCAACTTCGAGAGACAGCCATGAACGAAGAGACCAGACGATTGGTACAACTGAACATCGGGTCGGGCAGTAAGGTGAATGAAACGCTTGATATGTTGTTGTCGAAGAAGCGAGCGGCAGATCGCAAAAGCTGGCTTGAAGAAAAAGGTGATCAGGCAGAAATTTTGTAGTTAAGAAGATGTAAACCCTGACGCCCGGCAAACGATTATTTAAGTGCCAGACGAAAATTAATGATCAGGTATGCATCATGTGGGTATGCAGGGTGCCAAAACAGCCATTAGTTTTTGAAAGTCTAAGATGAATTAGGCTAAGAGAAGTCATTGAGAAGCCATTGTTGCTGGTCCGGGCCCATTCATGGGCGTTGTGGACGGGAACTAACCATTTCTATATCGAGAACAGTCAGTTAATGAGTGAAATAAATAAATCGGGGATCTCCGAAACCGCGTCTCTCAGACAATTTACTGAGAATGCATATCTCAATTACGCGATGTATGTCATCAATGATCGGGCACTTCCGTTCATCGGCGACGGACTCAAGCCTGTGCAGCGTCGAATTGTCTTTGCCATGTCTGAGCTTCGCCTCAATTCAGATGCCAAGTATTCCAAGTCCGCAAGGACAGTGGGTGATGTGATAGGCAAATATCATCCCCACGGCGACAGCGCGAGCTATGAGGCCATGGTTTTGATGGCGCAACCTTTTTCATATCGCTATCCCTTAGTCGATGGACAGGGGAACTGGGGTTCGCCGGATGACCCAAAATCCTTTGCCGCGATGCGATACACGGAATCCAAACTGACAAAGTATGCCTCCACGCTATTGTCTGAGTTAGGTCAGGGTACAGTGACTTGGGTGCCGAATTTTGACGGAACAATGGAAGAACCTGAACATCTCCCTGCTCGATTGCCTAATATACTGCTTAATGGTGGTAGCGGTATTGCTGTTGGCATGGCGACGGATATCCCACCGCACAATCTGCGAGAAGTTGCGACTGCGTGTATTCGTTTGCTCGACAAACCAAAGTCAACCGTAAGAGACTTGTGTGAACACATCAAGGGTCCGGATTTCCCGACCGGCGCTGAGATTATTTCGACCAAAGAAGATATTCAGCAGATCTATGAGACAGGCCGAGGCGCAATACGAACACGTGCTGTCTTCCGTATTGAAGACGGAGATATTGTGATCACCGCGTTACCTTTTCAGGTCTCCGGTACAAAAATACTTGAGCAAATTGCTGCGCAGATGCAAGCGAAGAAACTACCTATGGTTGTCGATCTCCGCGATGAGTCTGACCACGAAAACCCGACGCGTATTGTTATTGTGCCGCGGTCCAACCGCATCGATGTTGAGTCGCTGATGGGACATTTGTTTGCTTCTACGGATCTTGAGCGAACTCATAGGGCCAACTTCAATATGATCGGCCTCGATGGTCGGCCGCGAGTGAAGGCGCTTAACACGCTGCTATCGGAATGGTTAGAGTTTAGAACTGAAACCGTGCTCAGGAGACTTCAGTACCGTTTAGACAAAATTCTTGATCGTCTTCATATTCTTGAAGGTTTGATGGTTGCATTTCTGAACATCGACGAAGTCATCAGGATTGTCAGAACTGAAGACAAGCCCAAAGCAGTTTTGATGAAGCAGTTCAAAATCTCCGACGTTCAGGCTGACGCAATTCTTGATTTAAGACTAAGGCAACTCGCGAAGCTCGAAGAAATCAAGATCAGGGGTGAGCAGGATGAGCTTAATGCCGAGCGGGTAAATCTTGAAAAAACGATTGGGTCGAAGGCCAGGCTAAAAACGCTGATCAAGAAAGAAATTCAGGCGGATGCTGACGAGTTTGGTGACGATCGTTGCTCTGCTATTGTCGAAAGGTCAGAAGCTCAGGCATTTAAAGAAAAAGACTTAATCTCCACTGAACCCGTGACGGTTGTGTTGTCTGAAAAGGGCTGGATTCGCGCCGCGAAAGGTCACGAAGTTGACCCACAAGACTTGAATTACAGGTCGGGCGATCAGCTACTCCAAGCGGTGCCGGGCAGGTCCAACCAAGATATTATATTCCTAGATTCTACGGGTCGCGCATACACAGTCGCGGCGCATACGCTTCCTTCGGCGCGCGGCCAGGGTGAGCCACTGACGGGTAGAGTGAATCCCCCTGCGGGCGCTTATTTCACCGGTGTCATGGCCGGCGACGAAGAGACCCAATTCGTGGTTGCCAGTGATGCTGGATATGGTTTTGTGACAAACCTCGCTGGGTTACGTACCAAAAATAAGGCGGGTAAAGGGTTCATATCCGTGCCGAAGGGCGGCATCGTACTTAAACCCAGAATTATTCAAGATGTAGAAACACAGTTTGTCGCGGCTTTCAGTAACGAGGGGCGTCTGCTCATATTCCCGCTTTCAGAGTTGCCTGTGCTTGGCCGCGGAAAAGGGGTGAAAATGCTGAGCATTCCACCTGCCCGTGTTGTTGAGCGCTTGGAAGTGATGTCTCACCTCGTCGTATTTTCCGAACGTGATACGATCACTGTGATTTCAGGCAAGCGGCATATTAACCTGAAATTTAATGATCTCGAACATTATCGAGGAGAACGAGCGCGTCGGGGGTTGAAGTTGCCAAGGGGATTCCAGAAGGTTGATGATGTAACACTCGATGGTGTCTAGCCTTCTGACTGACCGCTAACTTCTTGAGAGCTTCTCTGCTTGGAGTTCGATAAGTTTTTGATAGGCAGGCGCAAGAGATTCAACTTGGTATACCGATCCGGTCGGTGTCAGTGAGTTGTGAAAATCAGTGATGAGTAACCTTGGATCTCCGTGACATATTTTGTAAGCATCGCTGCTAATCAGAAGTTGTCGTTCCGCGATAGACGCGATGTACACCGTTTGTTTCCTGCAAGCGTCGATCTGCTCTGAAGCGGTCACTAGGTTGATACCGATCTTGATATTGATTGTTGTATTGAGCCTCTTAAAAACTTCAATAAGCAACAAGCCAGCGCAAATAGCGTCGTAGAAACAGTCCTCTGCTTCAGCGGCGGAGAACTTGGCGATAATGTCTTGTCCATCGGAGACCTCGACCTGGCAACGATAGAGAGAAAGAGCGCTAGCAATCCGGTCTTCATGGGTTGCCAGCCAGCGATGGGGTCTAATTTTCATTACCATAATCAGATGAGTGTCGTCGGCCTTGCGAGCGGGCTGGGGCTGGGCAGCATCGTTGCTTGCTGTTTGCGTCGTATCGCTATCCTCCGCCGAACTGCTGCTGAATGTTTCATCGGTTTGTGGGCGCCTGATCGAGAACAAGCCAAGAAATATCAGGTCTGCGTAGCCCCAGACAAATGCTGCGGCCGCGCCAAGGATAAGCAGATGAACCAAGATGAAGACGGCAATGAGCTGCCTGAAAGTTTGATCAAGGTTAGACTGATTGACAACAACGCGAAGGTAACCGGCAGTTTCATTTTGAAAAGATATGTCGCGGGTAACGATATCCTCTTGCCTGACGCCTGTTTTACCAGCCTGAGCCACCAGTTTGTTGTCAGTTTTATAGACAGATGCAAATATCAGATCTCCCTCCGACACAAGGTTGCCAAGTACAACATTGAGGCCTAACAAGTCTTCTGTCACGAGATAGTCTGCAGTTGATGCGGTGAGTTGACTAACGATCGCCTGGGTGAAATGTTCTCGCTGCTCCCTCAGTTCGCCATAAACAAAGTTGGTGATCAGAAATATCGAGAGCATCAGGCTAACGACTGCCGGGAATAATATGAGCAAAATCAGTTTTGCTTTTGATCTGTGCATAAGCCTGAGAAGCCACGAGGTCTTAATGTTGAAGAAGTATACCTAGTTTATGACAGGACAGGACACTAACTCGCGTTCACTTTGTCTTAAGATCCTAGAGAGGGGATAATGTTGCTGATTATTGCGTAAGGAAATTTTGTGTCAGAACTTGTACTCATTAGTGTTTCAGGAAAAGATCGTCCCGGCGTCACCGCAGCCCTCACAGAGTTTCTGTCCGGTTACGCGGTAGACATACTCGACATCGGTCAGGCAGTGATACACGATTCGTTGGCACTTGGGTTGCTCATTAATATTCCCGATGCAGGTGAAAGCCTGCGTTCTGCAGTGCTTGAACTGGGCGACACGCTGGGCGTTAACATTTCCTTCGTGCCGGTGTCCGAAGCTAGCTACGCAGAATGGACCAAAAACCAGGGTCGTCCTCGATTTATCCTGACGTTGTTGGCTCGAAAGATTAAGGCCAGCCACATTGCGAAGGTATCAAGAGTCATCGCCGATCACGGTCTTAACATTGATAATATTGTACGCCTGTCCGGCAGGGTAAATGTTGAAGAAGATGTCGAAGGCAGCAAAGCATGTGTGGAGTTTTCCCTAAAGGGTGAACATGAAAACTCCAGATCCCTCAGGTCAGGGTTAATGCAGGTTTGTAGCGAGCTGGAAATTGATATCGCCATTCAGGAAGACGGCATTTTCAGGCGTCATCGCCGCTTGATCTGTTTTGATATGGATTCGACGCTCATCACGACAGAGGTCATTGATGAACTTGCAGCGTTGGCCGGCGTCGGTGAGCAGGTGGCAGCAATCACCAGCAGAGCGATGGCGGGAGAGCTCGATTTCAGGCAGAGTTTGCACGAGAGAGTGTCGTTGCTGAAGGGGTTGTCAGCAGGTTCCCTGAAGCAAGTGGCTGATGCGCTGCCACTCACCGAAGGCGTTGAGCATCTGTTTAAAACACTTAATAGCCTTGGCTACAAAACAGCCATTTTGTCAGGTGGGTTCGACTTTTTCGGTAAGGTCCTGCAAGAGAAGCTAGGCGTTGATTACGTCTTTGCCAACAAGCTTGAGATTGAGGGCGATAAACTAACCGGAAAAGTAATTGAACCGATTGTTGATGCATCCAAAAAAGCCAGCTTGGTGCGCCAGCTTGCGGCGCAGGAAGGTATCGCGCTGGAACAGGTGATCGCGGTAGGCGATGGGGCAAATGATCTTGAAATGTTAGCTGTCGCTGGACTGGGGATTGCCTTCCATGCAAAACCGGTTGTTAGGGAAAGTGCAGAGCAATCTATTTCAACGCTGGGGCTGGATAGCATCCTGTACCTGATGGGCATCAGAGACAGGGAAGCCGGGCGCATTTAGCCTGATGCGGAATCATCCGTTTGGCATCTATTTAAGATCCTTGTGCATGCGATACATTGGGGCCGGTACGTCTCCCACTTCAAGTCCGGTAAATTCATGATCAATATGCCAACCTTGAGCTGAGTAAAACGCGATCGCCGAACTGTTCTTTGTCAGAACGTTGAGTTTTGCAAGTTGATATCCGCGTTCCAGAATAGACTTTTCGCCATAGGCCAGCAGTCGCGAACCATAGCCATGCCGTTTTTGCGTGGGGTCAAGATGAAGTGATTCTATTGTGTCATCGACAACAAACAACATACCTTTGATCTTGTTCCCCGAAACCAGCACTTGAAAACTCTCCCAACAATTCTCTGCAAACCTCTCAGGTTCCCTCAGATTATTGAACGCGATGTTTGCTGCTTCAGGCACGATGGATGCCATTGTTGTGACGAACGAAGCCCTTAGAATTTCTCCTATTTCATCAATCTCCGATGCTATGGCATTTCGAATTTTGATGTCGTCTTCTCTGTTCATACAAGATATGGTACCAGAAGAGATTTATTCAGAGTAAAGCAGATGGCAACAGGTACGCATGAGTATGTTAACGACCCGCGTAACGCGGAGATCCTGATTAATATTAACGGTGAATTGTATCCACGCAGCGAAGCCAAAATTTCTGTGTTCGACAGCGGGTTTATTCTGGGAGATGGTGTATGGGAAGGCATTCGACTGCATCATGGTCGGCTGGCTTTTATCGACAAGCATATGCAACGATTATTTGATGGGGCGAAAGCGTTGGATCTGGATATCGGGCTGAGCAAATCATCGCTAATCTCAAGGATAGAGGAGACCTGCGCCGCCAATGGTATGGAGGATGGGGTGCACATCAGACTCATGGTCACCAGAGGTGAGAAAGCGACGCCTTATCAGGATCCCAGAGTCACGATAGGCGGTGCAACGATTGTGATCATTGCGGAGTTCAAAACGCCGCTGTTACCCGAGAACTTCTTGGGTATTGATCTATTCACAACACATGTAAGGCGCGGCTATCCCGATGTTCAGGACCCAAAGTTAAATACCCACTCAAAACTCAACTGTATTTTTGCCTGTATTCAGGCTGCAAAAGCGGGCGTTGACGAAGCGCTGATGCTCGACCCCCATGGATTTGTTGCGACCTGCAATTCAACTCACTTTTTTATTATTCGTCAGGGTGAAGTCTGGACTTCCAGCGGTGACTTCTGCCTTGATGGCATTACCCGGCGGAATGTCATCGACTGTTGTAAACGCAATGGGATACCTGTTTACGAGAAGAACTTCACCCTAGCTGATGTCTACGCAGCGGAAGAGGCGTTTGTTACCGGTACATTTGCGGGATTGACCGCCGTCAGGCAGGTAGACGGCAGGTTGATCGGAAATGGAGAGGTCTATCCTCAACTCGGACAATTGCAAGGATTGTATATCGACATGATCGAATCGGAGGCCAGTGAGTGACGATGCGTGTTGCCATGTGGTCCGGACCTCGCAACATATCCACCGCAATGATGCGTAGCTGGGAAAACAGACTTGATACCAGCGTGATCGATGAACCGTTTTATGCCTATTACCTCAATCGTAGTCAGGTGTCCCATCCTGGGTTTGATGAGATTGTTAATTCCCAGTCCATTCACTACAAGGATGTTGCTGAAGCAATGTCTCGGGGTGACTGCAGCACACCACTGCAATACCAGAAACATATGACCCATCACTTGTTTAAAGATGATGATTTGGAATGGACAGCAAACCTTAAGCACGCCTTTCTGATTCGAGACCCAGCTGAAATTGTAAGCTCCTATGCAGCAGTTCGTGGCACCTGCGAGCTGCAAGACATAGGCATTGAGCAGCAGTTGTTCCTATACAAAAAAATTTCCAAGATCACCGGGCAGGATATTCCAATTATTGATTCAAATGACGTGTTGAGGGAACCCAAGGCATTAGTGAGTCAACTTTGCGATAAATTGGACGTGCCTTTTAGCGGCGATATGCTGAAATGGCCAGCAGGAAAGCGTACGTCAGACGGAATTTGGGCGCCTTACTGGTATGAATCGGTTGAGGCTTCAACG
>ENA-ORDA01001562-ORDA01001562.1-marine-metagenome-genome-assembly--contig:-NODE-1562-length-19088-cov-5.896165_pt1 | contig 19088 bp, 15 predicted proteins | sample MGYA00237778_ERZ508506 | MGnify/ENA primary metagenome ERZ508506 (study PRJEB26177, sample SAMN06267891) | marine metagenome | isolation source: Monterey Bay, California, USA | place: Pacific... | reverse complement strand
CAACTTGAACACAGACACAGAATTCGAGACCAATGCTACCGACTCATACACAGGGTAAAACCACTATTTTTAAGACTGAACAGCCCTGAATGCGGTCTAGCTAGTGCACTATTGGACCTCGTGCAATAAAGGCACTCATCATGAGCACTCAAAAAATCGGGTTTTTCGGGCTGATGAAGTCCTTCGACTCAGCCGAGTCGTCATTCAAAACCATTCCTGGCGGCGGCTTAACCGCCACCGTTAAGCATGAACTCATGCGCGGCGTCACGATCGACCACCTGATCTGGTGGTTCCACCATATTGATCAGACCACCACCTTCAACGGGCGAGACTTCGACGGCGCACCCATTGACGCATACAAACTCTGGCACCCCCACGACCACATCAAAGTCAAATGGAAGAAAAAAATCACGGATGATGCGGGGCACATTCAACCAGGGTCTGTTATCGGTATTCACGAGACCTTCGGTGGTTTTGTGGTCAATGAGAGCAGTCTTATTACGCAGTTTGATCGAGAAGGCTTCCATTTTCAGATGGGCATCTTTGGGTTAAAGATTGGGCACTTGCTCCATTTTTACCGAGAAATAGACGGCGGCGTGCTCTATGAGACAGAAATGGAAATCAAGTGCCGCGCCCCGTTGATCGGCAAATTGCTGACCTGGCTCGCCTGTCGATTCTTTGCGACGGAACCGAAAATTCGTGCCTGGATGCGGCACAACATCGAAGAATGCGGCGAAAGCGAAAAGTTCATCCCGCAGCTATACGAGCATAGCCGCACTGTAAATAGTGAATCAGGCAGGAGGGTTTCGGCCTCTGAGTGCATACCTACATCCAGCCATTGATGCTGACTTGGGCGAATGACACAGCGGCACTCAACCTCATAGAAAGCTCTGCACAAGCATGCGCAAGCCCGTCACCAGCAACATGACATCAAAGACTTTTTTCAGCCTCACCGCAGACCGGCCAACCGACAGGAACATACGACACGAACAACAGCGCATTAAACTGCACCATACCTGTCATGTGACATGCTGACTCGGTATACTGAAGACTTGCAGTGTCATTTGGAACGTGTAAAACATACACCTGCGATTTTTTTACAAACGAGACCATTATTTTGAAGTCACATTTTTCAGTCATCTGGGAATCGGTCGCCGACGCGGTCCCCGAACACATTGCACTCATTCAAGGCACACGCCAGATAACATGGCGAGACTATGAGCATCGTGCTGCGCAACTGGCACAGGCGCTGCTCGACGTGGGTTTGCGCAAAGATTCAAAGGTCGGCATGTATCTCTACAACTCTCCAGAGTATGCCGAGACTAATTTTGCTGCGCTGAAAATCGGCGGCGTGCCGATCAACGTCAACTATCGCTACCTCGATGAGGAACTCTATTATTTATTAGACAATGCCGACGCCGAAGCCTTGGTATTTCATAGCTCGCTGGGGGACCGAGTGGCTCGAATCTGCGATCGATTACCTCAGCTCAAGATCCTGATTTCTGTTGACGATGGTCCAACCGAAAGCGGCACAGACGGACCCTCGACAGCCATACCCTATGACACAGTGCTATCAGAGGCCTCTGGTGCTGCGCGGACAAACCCCATAGGCGACGAAATTTATATGCTCTACACCGGTGGTACGACCGGTATGCCGAAGGGCGTCATGTATCCGGTGACGGACTTTACCGAATTTTTCATGCGTGGCATGCCATCCATGATTGGTCTCGATCCTTTTGAGACCGCGGATGCATTTGCTCCGATGGCGCGCCAGATGGTGGATGCCAAGCAGGCCGTCGTAGCCATGTCGGGCCCCCCGCTGATGCATGGCACCGGCTGTTGGTTAGGCTTGATGTTTCCGCACATGCTGGGTGGCACATCAGTCTTGCTGGAGAATCGAGGGTTCAAGCCTGAGGAAGTTTGGGATGCGGTTGATCGCAACCAGATCGCCCAAATGGTGATTGTCGGCGACGCTTTTGCCAAACCGCTGCTGCGGGCGTTAGAGGCAGAACCAGACCGCTGGAACACTTCCAGCCTGCGTCTGATGACCTCATCAGGTGCGATGTTCACAACGCCTGTGAAGCGGGGCCTGATCGAACACATCCCTGGGCTCGCGATTGCCGATGTACTCGGTTCAACGGAGGGCGGGATGGGTCAGTCGATCATGACCAAAGATACGCCCGCGAGCGAGACAGCGAAATTCAAGCTGCTACCGGTAGCGAAAGTCTTGTTGCCCGATTGCAGTCGAGAGGTGGTACCGGGTTCCGGTGAAGTGGGCGTAGTCGCACAAGCCGGCATGGTGCCCTTGGGGTATTACAAAGACCCCGACAAATCAGCGCGCACCTTCAAAGAAATAGACGGCAAGCGCTATGCGTTCCCGGGGGATATGGCAACGGTCGATACCGACGGCGGCATCAACCTGCTAGGCCGAGGATCGAACTGCATCAATACCGGCGGCGAAAAAGTGTTCCCGGAAGAAGTAGAAGAAGCACTGAAGCTTCATGATGCGGTGGAAGACGCGCTCGTCTTTGGTCTCGACGACGATCGATTTGGTAGCCGCGTGGCAGGCATTGCCTCACTGGAGACTACAGGTGCTGTTAGTGCTGACGATGTCTTAACCGCCACGCGCGGTCTGCTAGCCAGTTACAAGGTGCCCAAAGAGCTCCTCATCGTGCCCGCCGTGCCTCGCGCGCCGAACGGCAAGGCCGATTACAAAGCCGCAAAACAACTGCTCATGGACACAAAAAATACGCCGTAGCGGCAGCTTACCGTGACCAGACATGAGGCATGCTGCACCTTTTACCGCCAGGGCAGCACCCTGTTCAAGCTAGGAAGCTAAAAGACCCGCAACGATAAATAAAGTCGCCGCACCCGCTGCGCCTATGAGCGCATACGGTAACTGCGTGATGGCGTGGTCATGGGTCTTACAGCCCGCTCCCTGTGCACTCAAGATGGTGGAGTCTGAGTAAAAACAGGCATGGCTGCCTAGGCAACTCGCTGACAGCAGCGCGCCAATCATCAACGGCATAGGTACATCGAAGGCCTCTGCCAACGGAAAAGCCACGGGCATCGCAATGGCGATAACCCCCCAGTTTGACCCGGTCGTGCAGGCGACGAGCGATATCACGATAAACATCAGTGCCGGAAGCAATGCTGCCGAGAGATACGGTTCGATCCCCGCAATGACATAGTCGGTCAAGCCGATAGCCTGGTTGGCTTCCACAAAAACAAATAGCGCGAGCAACATCGCCAAGACCGGAAGCATCGATTTTACGCCGTCTACACAGGTATCAAGCAATGTCGTCATTGGCATAACGCGCAGCACACTGTACTGCAGCAGCGTAACGATAATGCCGAGGATGACCCCCCGCAGCAAATCGACCGAAGGCATGATCGTAAAGAACAGTAAGGCGCCTATTGGCAAAAAGAACACACTCATCGTTGCGGTTTCCGAGGCTTCAACCGCTAACAAAGGGTCTTCGACCACACCCAGATCACCCAGCTCTTCTGCTCGCGCTTCAGCCGTCCGCATTGCACCCATGAGTGGTATGGCACCCACTATCACCAGTGGGACCACGACGATCGCCAACAAGGGATAAAACATATAAGGAATGGATTCCACAAACAGCGCGATACCCTGCCCCGACTCGGCCACCCCATTTTTCTCAAGTAACCCTGCAAAGTAGACCCCCCAACTGGAGATGGGAATCAAAAGGCACATGGGGGCAGCTGTGGAATCCACCACATACGCCAGCATTTCTCGCGAGGTTTTAAATCGATCAGTGACCGATTTCATTGTGGCGCCCACGGTCAACGAGTTGAGATAGTCGTCAAGAAATATGGCCAGTCCGAGTACCCAGGTCGCCAACAGGCTGCTGCGCTTACCCTGCAGTTTGGGGGCCAGCCATTCTCCAAACGCATAGGCGCCACCACCCTTCACCAGCAACGCAATGAAGCTGCCATAGAGACCACAGACCAGCAGTACCCAGGCGGTTGATTCGTCGGCCAGGACCTGGGTGGTCACGACGGCCAGACGATCAGCAAATTGCCAGCCATCCATAATTAGAAACGCCAAGATGGCACCGCAGATCACCGATTCCAGTGTTCTGTGACTCCAAATAGCCAACAGCAATACCAAGGCTGTGGGTATGAGACTGACTGCTCCGTAATCCACCTACGCTCCTTAATGTCGGAACACATCCCATCGGCACTTCTGCTGCCCCCAGTATGCCGGATAACCGACGAAAACAACCGCTTCGATCAGGCAGGCAGCAGGATGAAGATTCGCTCGCCTCCCCATTCGGCGGGGCATCCCGCCTCAAAAGCGTTACGATCGCAACAGGCGCGTCCCAGCGTGATAGACAGTGTCAACGTGAACCGTCTCGGGGCATCCTGAGCTTCCCCCCTATGCGACTTTGTTCATCGTGATCGTTTGCCAGTTGGTATATTCCATCAGCCCGTGCAATGAGTTTTCACAACCCAGTCCGGATTGTTTATGCCCACCAAAGGCCTGAAACGGCGAGTACTGGTGAACCTCGTTGAGCCACACCGTCCCCGCCTCTAACTGCTTACCAATGCGCTCTATCGCAGCGAGGTCTTTACCCCAGACTGAGGCTCCCAATCCGTAAATCGTATCGTTAGCTCGAGCAATCACATCGGCCTCGTCAGACCACTTCATCAACGGGAGGATGGGACCAAACGGCTCCTCACGAACAATGCGCGAATCATCTGGGGGGTTATCAACCAGTGATACGGGGACAAACCATCCTGCCGCCTTCTCATCAATCTCGCCGCCCAGTGCGAAGGTATAGCCATTAACATGACAGTCGGCAAAGTAGTCCTGAACTTTGCCGTATTGCATGGAGTTTTGGATCGGACCGAGATCGGTATCCGCTTCGGCGCCATCACCTACTTTGACGTGATGCGTAATAAAATCGGCCAGCGCATCCCGCACCTCGTCGTACACATCCTCATGAATGTAAAGTCGTTTGGTCGAATTGCAAAACTGCGCATTATTTTGAAACGCCGCCCAAAATAATTGCGGTGCCAAGGCCTTAGCGTCCACATCGGGTAACACGATGGCGGGATCATTCCCGCCCAATTCAAGTGTGACCCGCTTAATCGTTGCCGACGCCGACTTCATAACGTGTCGACCCGTCTCAGTCGACCCTGTGAAGGCAATCTTATTGATATCAGGATGTGTCGTCATCCACACACCCAGGTCATCACCGCCGCTCAACGCACTGATGACCCCCGGCGGAAAGGCCTGTTGTGCCAGTTCTACCAATTTTAAGTTACACAGCGGTGTGTAGGGAGAGGGTTTCAGAATCATCGTACTGCCCGACATTAATGCCGGTGCAATCTTCCATATCGCCAGCAAGATTGGAAAATTCCACGGCACGATCGCCCCGACCACGCCGACTGGGGTAAACCGCGTCACCACGCGGCGATCATCGGTGTCCTCAACCACCTCGTCGGGCAGCCTTTGTGATGCCACTGCACGCAGCCAGGCAACGGAACCCAGTACTTCCCACTCTGCCCCCGCTCGAGGCTTTCCCTGTTCACGGGTCAACAACGACATAAAAGCATCGGCATGCGCTTCCAGTAAATCGGCGTAAGTCTCGAGTGCCGCCTGTCTGTCGTTAGCGGCGGTTGTGCCCCATGTTTTGAGCGCAATATGCGCCGACTGAACGGTCTCATCGAGCTGTTTTTGAGACGCATCAGGCACCTGAGCAAAGACCGACCGAGTAGCAGGGTTGTAAACAGGCTGAGTTTGCTCTGTCGTGACGAATTGACCATTAATCGTCATGACAAAATCACTGTCAATTTTCATAGCTGGTTCTCCCAATGATGCTACTTATCTAATTTTTTCAGCTCGCGGCGCATCACTTTGCCGGTGCTGGTTTTCGGCAAATCATCAACAAACTGCACTGCACGAGGTACTTTGTAGGCAGCTAAATGCTCGCGACAGTAGGCAATGACATTCTCTGTATCGGGCTGGGTTCCCGTTTTAGGGACGATATAGGCCTTGGCCAATTCCCCTTTTTCGAGGTCCGGGATACTCCCCACTGCCACCAGCGCAACGTCTGGATGCCCCGCAACCACTCGCTCGATCTCAGCGGGATACACGTTGTAGCCGGCCGTCAGAATCATGTCTTTTTTACGATCAACGATAAAAATGCAGCCGTCTTCGTCCATAGAAGCCACGTCCCCGGTATGTAACCAACCGTCGGGCTCAATCGTCTCGCGGGTTGCCTGCTCATTACCGTAATAGCCTTGCATGACAATCCCGCCCTTGATCATCAGCTCACCCACTTCGCCCAGCGGTAGTGTTTGGTTAGCATCTTCGGTATGAGCGATCCTTGCTTCTGTGTAAGGCAACGCCACACCAATAGAACCGTGTTTCACCGGCCCGTTAGAGGCAAAAGTACTGCCTAATCCCCCTAACTCGGTCATCCCCCACAGCTCTATCAACGGGCAGCCAAAGCGCGCTTCCACTTCCTCCATTTTAGGCTTCGGCATGGTCTGTCCACCCACGGTGCAACAGCGCAGCGACGATAGGTCGTAACGATCAAACTCAGGGTTATTCAGAAGAAACATGAACATAGTCGGGACACCCTCAAACATGGTGGCTCTATGCTCTTGAATACTTTTTAGGATCGTCTGCTCTTCAAAAGTGGGGTGCAGCACCAGTGTCATGCCATTTTGAATAGCACCACTCATGACGACATTTCCGTAAACATGGGGGCATGGCAAAGCAGTCACCACCGTATCGTGGTCATTGCGCTGATGCATTAAGGCCGTCATGGCCACGTTCAAGACAATGCTGCGGTGGGACAGGCAAGCACCCTTGGGATGGCCGGTGGTACCCGACGTGTAGCCAATAGTTGATAGGCTATTAGGATCGATATCGGGTATTTGAAAGGCGTCGCTACCCGCCGCCAAGAGCTCGTTAAATGACAGCATACCCACAGGCAACGCCGCATCACCGAAGGCAATCAATTCTCTGACCTGAGCGTTTTCTTTGACGCTTTTCAGTGACAGCGCTTTTTCATGGGAGGCGATAACAATAGAAGCACCGCAATCATTGGCAACAAACTCCACCTCGGTGGGAGTGAGCATGACATTGATGGGGTTGATGACTGCTCCAGTTTTCAGCGCACCGTAATAACTCACCACCCATTCCCAGCAGTTGCCGGAATAGAGCGTGACCCGATCACCAGGTTGAATACCCAAGGCCGTCAGGGCGTTAGCAAAACCATTGCTCAGTTTCTCCAGATCATTAAAAGACAGTGATCGATCGGGTAACACTAGCGCGGTTTTATCACCAAATTGCTTGGCGGCTTGAGCAGGAATGTGGCCAATCGATGAAATCAAAATACCGATCCTCCGCAATACCCAATGCAAACACCCCCACCCGCATTAAGACTTAAACGACAACCCAAACCGAGTAGGTGAAAACTCACGGCCCTCATGCCAACACCTCGTCAACCGCTCTAATTGCGGCATCAATGGCCGACTGCACATAAGCCTGAGCCTCGGAATCGGAGTTGGCGATGCTGATACGGCCAATCGGTGCCCGACCCAGTTCGTGAGGGGCCTCACCCTCGGGCCAAACGGGATCATGCAATTCCATGTATTCATAGGCGTAGCCATGGGCCCAACGGTTCGCCGTAATCGCCTCAACGTCGGTTTCTGCGTTAAAACCCGTTGCGCCAAACATGCCCGACAGCTGACTCAGCGTGGCTGCCTCAATATCTTCAAAAGACATTGATAACAATTGGTGTCTGCCCAAGCGGTATAAATCTCGAGAAGATTGATCTCCAGAAGCTGGGGGCGCCGCAGCATGAATCATCCACATTACAAGAGGGTCATCGACCTTAGTGGGCGGTTGAAAATTGCCTTGGGACACTGGAGGCGCTGTGGCTACGAGGCTATAGAAGCTGCCGGGGCACTGATAACTCGATACTCCAGCCTTGCGGATTGCAGCGCCTGATCGCAACAAAACGTTGGTGCAAATGAAGGGCACCTTTACCCCGTAGGCCAAGCTTTCTTTTTGCGCAGGGGGTAACTCAGGGCATAAATGCGGCACCATACCGCCGTACCCGGCGAGTATGCAGCGCTTTGCCCGAACGGTTTGTGCGTTACCAGCAACCACATAAGAAGCGTCGACAAGACCGTCGTCTCGATTACGCACATTAACTACCGTGCTGTTAAGACGGAGCCGCACCGGCGCTCCCTCTCGGTCTAACTGCGCGTAGTCAAAGGTGCTAGTGACAATATTTTCCTCAGTATTAGCCGCAGCCACTGCAGGAATTAAGTGCCGCACCAAAAGTCGGGCAACCGATGCGTTGCCATCGGGGTATATGGGATAACGATCGGCTTCAGAATATTCGGCCTCCGCATTTTCTTTAATAGCATCTGGCGCCTCCGGTGTATGCGGCAGTAAAGCGGCGGCACCGGGAGCACCAGTATATAGAGCTTCATAAATGGAAACGCTCGCAACGCTCACACCAAATAGCGATTTTATCCACGGTTCTGTAATTTGAACGGCCCCCGGGGAGAGTCCCACGTACTCTGATAAAAAGCTTCCGTAGGACGTGCTGTGCATAAACGCCTCGCGTTCTTGCGCTGACATTTCTGGTAAAAAATCCTGCTCGCCGCTAATAAGATTAATCAGACCTTGCTCATCGGACAGCGGCAGCTGCAGTGAGCGAATTGCCGATTGAAAATCTCCCGCGCCCGCCCAAGTGAGGTTCCACTGACCGTTCATTGCTCTATCGGTCCCATAGACCGAGGCAGTCAAATACAATCCATGTGAAGACATAAGATCGTGAATCACATAGTCGGGCTCAATAGCTTGACGCAGAGAGGTGAAATCAACGCCAATTTCTTCTAGTAGTGATCGCGCTGAATCACCCATAGCAGCTTGCTCTAGATTTAGGCTGCCCCCAACACCCAATAGTGTTCTGCCATCAGCATTGAATTCATTCCGCCTAGCATGACCGCCAAAATCGTCATGATTGTCTAGCAACAGAATTTTCGCAGCCGCACCAAATCGCTTGCGAAAAAGATACGCTGCCGTCAGACCACTGATACCAGCCCCCACCACAACGAGGTCGTAAACATTGTCGACGTCTTCAAATTCAGTTGGACGCTGGCCGCCTCTTGCCAAAGCATGGGCCACGTCATAAGACCCCGGTTGGTTACCGCGAAGCCCCGTGAGAGTCGGTGGGTAAACAGCATCGGAAATCCCATCGAGGTTATGCTCACCGAAAACGTAGTGAGGAGAGAGGGCGGCGGCGCCCCCCATCAACGCAACGCCATCCAGAAAATCTCGTCGTGTAATCTTAAGCTTTTTATCTTTCTTCACCGCCATGCTTCCTCAGACTGTCAGCCTTCGTCGATATTCCAGGCCTTGGTCTCAACAATAATTTTTTCGCGATACTTCACAGGCATATCCCAGGTACCTGTCCAACCCTTTGGCACCAGAAAACTGTCTCCCACACCGAAGGTTTTCGGGCTTCCACCCTTTGTCGTCAGTATTACTTCTCCCTCGATGACGAAGACATATTCGTCGTAGGGAAACGGAGCGCCGACCTCCAAAAGCGCGGCCTCAGCGCCATACAAAACTGAGACCAACTGCCCTTCATGCAACACTTTTTGCCCGTGGGCATTGGTACCTGTAATCACGACGCCGTCAGGCCAGGGAGGAAGACTGTCCAACTCAGTTTGCTGCAGTGCGTCGGCCAACAGCGGAAGCACTGCTGGAGCACCAGACTCTGAGTTTTTGGGTCCGGCGAATAGCGGCGCCAGCAAGCTTTCCGAGGCTTCCCACTGCTCGCTTTCAACGACGATCAGCTCTCTGAAACGACTGGGCATTTCCCAGGTACCCGTCCACCCCTCTGGAACAAGAAACTGGTCGCCGGTTTGATACTCCTGACGCACACCCTCGCTTGAGGTCAACACGACGCTGCCCTCAAGCACCAGCACATACTCATCATAGGTATACGGTATCGCCACATCGATAGTTGCCGGCATTGCTTCATACAGGGCAATCACAAACTCGCCCTCATGAAGTATTTTTTGCCGGTGTTCATTGGTGCCCGACAGCACCATGTCGTCGGGCCAGGGCGGAATACTCTCCAGTGTCATTTCTTTCAGAGACGTTGAGTTAAGGGAGAGTATTTCGGTCGCTGCGTGCGCAACTGCAGACATCAAGCCCCCTCCAATTAGCCAACCCAAACAAACAGCCCTGATAATGGAGTAACACATAGCCAGTCCTCGCCGGGGTAATCAGAAGTAGAGATTGAATTCGGCACGCATCATTCGCTTATAACCCCAGTGCAATTGGTCTCCCCAACCGAAGTCCGCGCGGAGCGTCGCATAGTCTTCGTCAGTAATATTGTCGGCGGCGAGAGAGAGATCCCAACGCGCACTTGCCGGTTGGTAGGTCACCTTGGCGTTGAGTAAACCGTAGGACTTTTCTTCAGACGCGTTGTCAATGTCGTGGTAAAACTCGCCCGTGTAGTTATACATGGCAAACCAGTTGAGGCTGCCGCCTAAAAAGGCGTGGTCAATATTTGCACCGATCGAAAAGGTATCCTCCGGTGCATAGGCTAGGGTTTGACCACTCAGGGGCCCGTCTACGATTTCTGTATCCATATGCGAATAGTTCGCCATCAAAATAATGCCGTCGGTGAGCGCATAAGAAAGCTCTCCTTCAAAACCCTTCGTCTCCGCGTTACCGGCATCTCGGATCTGCTGCCCGTCATCAAAACTAAAGAGAGCGACCTGAAGCGATTCATAGTCAGTGAAATAAATGGAACCATTAAACTGCATACGCCCATCCAATAAGGATGACTTTAATCCCAGCTCGTAGGCGATGCTGGTCTCGGGATCGAAAGAAACGAGTGTCTCGGCGATAAAATCGCCATCCAAATCTGCTACCGACGTGTTGAAGCCGCCACCTTTGTACCCCTGCGACACGCTCGCAAACACCATGGTGTCGTCACTCATATTGTATTGTGCTACGAGACGCGAGGTGAACTCGTCCCAGTCCTTCTCATCGCATAGTGGTCCGTCGGTGGGTCCACCGGAATCTCCAAAGTCGTCGACCAACGTATTGGTACACCAATCCTTCTCATCTGAATTCCATCGCAGTCCGGCGATGAGTGCGAGTCGATCGCTCATCTGCCAAGTCACGTCACCATAGATGCCAAACGATTTATTCTCTGCCCTACTCTCAATGCGTTGACTGCCGATAGGGAATCCCAGTGCCGTCGCCACGTAATCGACCTCCCATCGAGAATTATCGAGATCCTCCGTGTAGTAACTAACCCCCGTAAACCAGGTCAATCGGTCGGTTTCGCCGTTCAAACGGAATTCCTGATAAAAGGTGTCGGCGTCACCACCCAAACCCACGGGGATGTCCAGACCTCCGACCGCTCCGCCGAGCAGCGCCATATCGATTGCTAAGTCATCGGCCGTTCCGTCTACGTCCTCGAAGTAATCGTTCTCTCCATGTCGCGCATCGGTAATCGATACCAGTGTGAGAGATTCATTGATCGCCCAAGTCAAGCGCAGACCAAACCCATCATCCTCATTTTGTTCAAAATTGGGCTGGTTAATCGCAAATCGATCCGGATACTCCACCCCTGGTTGAGCTAGATTGGTTGGGATATTAATCGCGCTGGTGTAATTGGTCTTCGCTTTGCCATAATTGAATTTAATCAGCGCTTCCAAATTGTCCGTCACATCCCAGCGCGCCGAGACACGAACCACATCGCTCTCGGTATACATGTCGTCACCGCTATTCACTTCGGTCCACATGCCGTCCCACTCTTGATGTTGGTAGGCGAGGCGCAAGGCAAAGGAGTCACTCACCGCCCAATTTCCCACCACCTCGTAGCGCTGCTGACCCTCATCACCCACCGCGACGCCCAGACGCAGCTCATTCTCATCACCCGGTTTATTGGTGATCAGGCTCACCGCACCCGCGGCGGCATTGCGGCCGAATAATGTGCCCTGCGGGCCCTTCACCACCTCTATCCGGTTGATGTCAAAAAAATTGGTGGAAGCAAAGATGTTGCGCCCAACATAACTGTCGTCTACGAAAACACCAACGGAGGGCTCCGACCCAATGGTCCAATCATTGCTACCAATGCCGCGAATAGCCCAGCTATTGGTTGCCAGGCCATAATCAGCGCCCGTCAGTCCAGGCACCATGGGAATGACCTCGGTGATGGTATTGATCCCGGTTTTTTCAAGCAGTTCCTCATTGACTGCACTGATAGCAATGGGCACATCCTGTAGGCTCTGCTCCCGCTTCTGTGCACTGACCAAGACTTCTTCTAACTGGGCACTCACCATGCTGCTCAAGGTAAGCGCTGATATAGCAACAAGCATTTTCTTATTTGCGTTTTTCACAGGTGATCTCCTGATTGGTTTCAATAAGCTCTTTTGACAGCAAGCACGTGCCGCCAGCGGGAAATAGGATCCTCTCTCCGTCATCGTGACCGGACTCTTTAGTTTGATCGCCGAAAAATGGCGATCATGATCAGTATTAAAAGCAGTAACGGGATAATCGACATGCCAAAAGACATTTCAATTTCGGGTGCGCCAACCACACCCCATAACAGCAACACAAAGGCCAGGTTAAATCCCAGGCCAAACAGTCCCAGCGATAGGGACGCAAACCTTGATGCCCAATCGCGATCGTAGAGGGGAGCCATCGTCAGAAGCGCAGACAGTGAATAGAGCCAGAAGCCCAAATAGTCAAAAGAGGTGTAAAGCGAAAAAGGAATCGACACATTGAGGAGCGGTAACAGCGTGGCAGCCATCGCAGCGCCCGCCCCACCCGAATCAGCCGCTTCAGCGAGTAAAGGAATAGTCCACACCGCCATAAATTTTGGGATCACAAAGGCCATTGTCGCCATGACAGCCGCACCCGCGGCCAGCAGCGCGTTCAGGGGGTTTTTCTGGCGCACTCGCCATGCAATGGCGAGGAAAAGGCCGGATAAAGCAAGCATCGCAATGATTTGATTGGCCCAGCCGGCAACGAAGGCATTCCGATTGGCCACAAGCCAACTCACCCGTTCAGCCTGTGTGGCGTCGTAGCCGTTGGGAACATCTAACGGGAGTGCTATCGCCAGGCAACCTGTCGCGATACAGATCACTGCAGACCACAATCCAAAGCGATTGATCTGATGGTCCAAAGGTGAACACTCTGCAGTGTGTTGGTTCATATTGGCGGTCATCCTGTCCACGAGGTGAACTACTTCATGAAAAAGCTTTTACATGTCGACCGACAGGCTATAACCTGTCGACTGACATGTAAAGCGCAAAATAGCGTGTCGAGCAAAATCGAACAGCGGAGTCGCATATGCCCAGCCGCGGCACACTAAGCGCAGTCATAGGCGATGTGAGCCTAGGTACTACCTCGCTGGGATCTTTTAAACTGATGGGGCGAGCCTTAACGAGTGCATCGCCCGGCCACTACCCAAACAAGAAAACGGGGCTTAAATGACAAGACGTATTAAACGCCGAGATTTTTTAAACGGCGCCGCCATCGGTACGGGGGGCCTCCTGCTCGCCGGATGTAACAGAGACCCCATAACAGACGAACCGATGTCGGTTGAGACGCCTCGACCCTTTAGCCCGCCTGGCACCTCGGATTATTACCCCCCCACTCTGACCGGTATGCGAGGGAGTCACGAAGGCTCCTATGAAGTTGCCCACGAGTTAGCCTGGCGGGGCAACAAGCCTGAACGCTATGAGGCGCTGAACGAGCATTATGACCTGATCGTGGTCGGCGCAGGCATGAGCGGGCTGGCAGCGGCTCGCTACTATCAACAAAAAATGGGCGATGATGCACGCATCCTAATACTCGACAATCATGACGACTTTGGTGGTCACGCTAAGCGCAATGAATTCCACCAGGATGGGAGAATGATGCTCAGCCTTGGTGGAGCACAAAACATCGAGGCCCTGAGTCACTATAGCGATGCCGCCCGCGGGCTGATGGAAGACATTGGCATTGATGACGATTTCATCGATTTCATGGACCGGCAAACGCCAGAGGATCTGTTCCTAGCGGGCAAATTGCAGGCAGACAATGGCATTGCTATGCCCGGCGCAGACGGCCATGTGACCGTTGGGGGGAATTGGCTGGCCGCTATGTTTGGTGGCAAGGATTACGAAAAATCTGTACGCGCCTTGCCCCTGCCGGAGGGAGAGCAAGACAAGCTAATCAACTTTTTCGCCGGCCACCAAGACTGCCTGGATGACCTCTCCCTGAGCGAAAAATGGGAATACATTAATACCACCAGCTACAACCGCTACCTAGTGGATAAGGTCGGTCTGGACGAGTCTACTCTGCCGATTATGAATGCCATCCTTATCCACCTCAACGGCGTCTCGGGGTGGAACCTGACGGTGCTCGAGGGACTGACCTTGGGCGGCACGGGCATCAAGTCAATGGGCTGGGTGGGCAAGGCCACAGCGATGCTGGCAGAAGTGACTCTGAGCAAACTACTCAGTGTCGATATGTTCCCCGACGGTAATGCCTCTGTCGCACGCTTACTGGTACAAAAGCTGATACCTGCAGTAGCACCGGACATGCAGGGTCGAGAAGACGTGGTCATTACCCGTTTTAACTACGGCGCCCTAGATCGAGAGACCAATACCACACGACTACGGCTCAACAGCACTGCGGTTGGCGTGCGCAACAGCGACAATCAGGTTGAGGTGGATTATGTGCAGCAAGGTAAGGCCCAGCGAGTCACCGCTGACCACTGCGTGCTGGCCTGCTACAACGCACTCATCCCTCACCTGTGCCCTGACATGTCCGACACCCAAAAAGAGGGGCTAAGCTATGGGGTCAAAACCCCCTTCGTCTATGCCAACGTGCAACTGGAAAATGGCCGAGCCTACTCCAAACTAGACGCCACCTTGTTTCAGTGCCCCTATGACCCCTTTCAGTGGGTCAGCACCGCACCTACCGTCGCGGTGGGCGGCTATGAGCCTCCCCGTGGGCCAGATGACCCCATGGTCGTTTTCATGATGCATTCGCCTATGACCGGACCTGAACAATCTGCGTCCTGCCGGGACCAACTGCGAAGGGCCCGCCACCAAATCTATAGCACGGCTTATGCTGACTACGAACAGCAAATACGTCAGCAGCTGCAATCAATACTGGGTAAACACGGCTTCAACCACGAGACCGATATTCGGGCGATCACCGTCAATCGCATTCCTCACGGCTACGCTTATGTGTATTTGGGCCTGTATGACCCGAAATGGGAGGAAGGGCAAGCACCCCACGAAATAGGCCGCGCGCAGTTTGGGCGCATCTCTATTGCCAACACCGATTCCGAGGCGACCCCTCTCATGAATCTAGCATTTGATGCTGCCTGGCGAGCCGTTGAGGAACAGACCGGTTAAATCAACGGTCTAGCCGCGACTAAAACAGCGGATTTAAATTTCGAACTCACCTGCTGAGGAGCAAACTCATGGGGACAAGCACGGACAAGAGCGTTTTCACGGGGGTACTGTTGACGATATGGCTCCTGGGTCAATCGATTGCGGTGGCCGAGGAGAGTGGCCGACCCGACAACCTGACCTTAGCGTCCTTTCAGTTCGGACCTCTCAACCGCTGGGCGTTCAGCCACATGCGCGAGGTGATCCCCACGGTGAATATCCCTCGTGACCCGACTCGGTTCCTTGTGCTTGAAAACAGCCGTGACCTCGTTACGGATTTTTCCCTTAAATTTCAGGGGCGTGAGCAATCGATCGATCACATCGCCGAGCAACAGTACATCGATGGTCTGCTGATTCTCAAAGATGGCGACATTGTGGTCGAAAAGTACTTCGGCCATCTCAAGCCAGATCTTCCGCACTTAATGAATTCTGTGTCCAAATCTGTCGTCGCTTTGGTGGCGGGAAAACTCGCGGCACAGGGAGTCATCGACCTCGATAAGCCGGTGTCCCATTACGTCCCTGCCCTTGCTAAAAGCGGCTATGCCCCCGACTCGCTGCAAACTGTGCTCGACATGCGCGACGGGTCTGACTACACCGAAGATTATCCGGATTTCACCACAACGTTCCGACTTCAAGACTGCGCGATCGGTTGGACGGATGCTGATTACTGTCCTGAGAATGGCCCCGTCGGCCTTTATGAATTGCTTCCAACGGTGGGGCGAGATGAATCAAAGTTGGGGAAATTCAGCTACCGGTCGGGTTCGACTAACGTCATAGGCTGGGTGCTGGAAGCGGCGACAGGACAACCACTGGCAGAGCTCATTTCAGAACATGTTTGGCAGCCAATGGGGGCCGAATTTGATGCCAACATCACCGTCGATAAAGGCGGCTTTGTTTTGGCCGACCATGGCATGAGTTCCACCCTGCGTGATCTTACGCGTTTCGGACTCCTAGTTTTGAACGATGGGAAGGCACTGGGCAAAGAGGTGATTCCTGCCCCATTTATTCAGGACATATTGGCACAGCAAGGGGATTCCAACTGGCCCTACCCAGCACCCGAAGGCTACACGCCCTCTTACCGTTCATTTTGGTGGGGCGAGGGTAATCCCGGCGGTGACGTCAGTGGCTATGGCATACACGGCCAATTTGTTCGCGTGGTGCCCGAGGCCGATCTTGTCATTACCCTGTATTCCACATGGCCACGTGCCGACGGCGACGGTGAGACACACGGCTGGGCTGCGTCAGCTGAGCTCATGGAGGCATTGATCAGTGCGTTTAGGTGATGCGCCGCTCAGTGCCTCAATCATCGGCGCAACACGTCATGTCGCTCTTGTGGGTTTAAAGCAATAACAGAGGTAAATAAAACAAGGCTCGTTGGCAGTGCGTGTCATACAGCAATACGGCGCAATCGAGGGATCGATCCGCGGGGATATTAATGACAAACGGGGTCCAGGTTAGGCGCCGGGATAACGTTCGTCTACCAGGCTAAGTATGGTTTTTCTGACCGCAGATCTGCTCTTCTCCCAGCGTCGACCCTGACCCACAAACAGGGACTCCCCCTCCACTAGGCTTAAGAGCATGAGCGCCTCTGCGCGGGCATTAACGACGCTCTGTTTTGCCATCAGCTTCTCAAGCTTCATCAAGAACTTGGCGTAAACCTCCTCAAGCAGGTCGGACACTAAGGGCTCTACCTGCTCCATCGCCCATAGCTGAGCCCAAAGCCGGTCACTGAATAAGTTATCTGAGGTACCCACGTGCTCATCCAACATGAACTCAATCAAATTTCTGATAGAAGACTCTTGGGCAGATCCTTCCGAAGCGTCAAATGCAGAAATGATTTCAGCCTCAATGTACTCCACAAGGGCGATTAACAACGCATCCCACGTACGGAAATGGTACTGGAGCGCACCCAACTTCATCCCGCTCGCCCGGGCCAGCGCCCGCATGCTAAGACTGCCATACCCCTCATCGGCAATGAGCTCGATCGCCGAACGCAAGATCTCAGTTTTTCGATCGATCTTCATGTCCAGTATGGTACCTCGGCCGTCGGGAACAGCATCACCCTTCAACGGTAACACGCACAGTAGCGAGCACCATAGTTTGCCAGCCCTTTGCGCCTCTATAGACCGGTTCGATACTCATGGCGTTTCATGGTTGTCGGCAGACGGCACGCGCGCAATGGCATCATGGCTAACGAGGTGTATTCGCCTTGGGGTGCACAAAAAGGCGTGATGATTATCGCTGTGCGGTGACGCTACGCACCGGAATGACGCGCAGACCCACTCAAGGACAGCGTTTTTATTGTCTCGACAAGCTTGGGCACGTCATTGAACTCTTCAATCAGTGATGCCAGCTGCACCGTACGCTCTTTGTAATGCAAAATAGCCGGCAGCACGGGAACACGGGCCGCTGAGGCAATCCTCGCAAATCCCTGCTTAAACTCTCCTGAAGCACCTCGCGTGCCTTGTGGCGTCACGCCCAGCACTAAGCGAGAGCGACGGCTAAATTCGGCACTCATTTGCTCGACCAATCCCTGGGCACTGCGACGGTCAACAGGTATACCACCCAAGCCTCGGAGGATGGGCCCTAAAGGAAACCAAAACAGAGTGTGTTTCATCATAAAGCTCGACTTCAAGCCTAAGGACCAAAGCACCGCAATCGTCAGGATAAAATCCATATTTGAGCTGTGAGGCATCAAGGCAACGACAAACTTGGGCCGATCGGGAAACTCACCGCTGATGCGCCAACCCATGGTCCTGAGCGTCAATCGGCCAATCACCCGAGTAAATGGGTTATAACCCTGTGGCAACTGACTGCCTAGTTTCTGCCACTGCATGCTTCATAGGCTCCGATAGGTTTCATCACTCGCATTGCGCACGCTTTGCCTTATCGCGCAGCACAATCGTTAGCTGGCCAAAAATGTCACGAACCACGCCGCAGTCATTCAGCGCGCTGTCACTCCGAGATGAACTGCCGCTGATAGGTACTATAGCAGGGCTGAGCTCGGCATACGCAAGCGAGCTCGCTGGCAACATGCTACGTGCGCCATGAGCGATACCCGCACCCGCCATCGATGGGCAAATACCAAGCCAACAGGTGAGGTGTCATAGGGACTAAGCAGGTCAGAATGTGCTACGGGACGACCTCGGCAACCCGCGAATAAGGCGGGTTGTAGCGGCGCTAACGGCCAAAATCGAGCGTCAGTAACAGCCGTCTTTGTCCCGGCAAGACATTGGGAGAGCGATGGACCAGCCCAGCACCCTCATTACCGATCCATGCCTCACCCTTCAGCAGGGCGACGTCACCAACGGCTAATTGCTGGACCTCATCTCGATGCCGAAAAAGCCCCGATTTGTCGTCAGCAAGTCCTTGATTACCGGTGCCCAATTTTGTTCTGTCGACGCCATCATGGTTTAACCACTCGGTGGTCGGACCGCAGTACGTGGACACCAGCCGGCAAGGTACTGCATCAACATGAAATCGAGGACACATCGCCCTTTCAAGCACGGCCAAACGCAGTCCGGCCCGGTGCAGATCAAATAAACAACAAAACATGTCTACCAGCTCGACAATATCCTCCGCCAGAGCACTGAAGTCACCGTCAGGCA
>ENA-ORDA01001561-ORDA01001561.1-marine-metagenome-genome-assembly--contig:-NODE-1561-length-19092-cov-5.500289_pt1 | contig 19092 bp, 13 predicted proteins | sample MGYA00237778_ERZ508506 | MGnify/ENA primary metagenome ERZ508506 (study PRJEB26177, sample SAMN06267891) | marine metagenome | isolation source: Monterey Bay, California, USA | place: Pacific... | reverse complement strand
ATTTCTGCAATCTGAAATGGGTGATGCACCAGCCCTTGGACTGCCTTGGTTTATGATTGCGACACTTTACGCCATGACTTTTCTAGTGGCGGAAGACGGTAGTCGGTTTGGATTGCACTATTTGATGCACCGTGTCCCGGTGCTTTGGAAGCTGCATCGAGTACACCATAGTGCAACAACCTTGACCCCTCTGACACTTTTTCGGGTTCATCCGCTCGAAGCGGTATTATATTTTTTTAGAGGATCGTTGGTGTTCGGTTTGGTCAGCGGTTTCTTCATTTGGATGTTCGGACGTGAGTTAAGTACGTTTCATATACTTGGCGTTGATTTGTTAGGTTTTATCTTCAACGCGGCCGGGGCGAATCTAAGACATTCCCACATTTGGCTTAGTTTTGGCTACGCTGAAAAATGGTTCATCAGTCCCGCCCAGCATCAATTGCATCATAGTGTCAGTCACGGACACGTTAATCTTGGCACTTATCTCGCTTGCTGGGATCGCATGCTTGGTACCCACAGACGCGCGCAAGAAAAAGAACAGCTGATTTTTGGCGTGCTCCCTTCTAATTCCTAAGTGCCAAGTCTTTCGACAGGCTAGCCCTGCAATCAACAAACATTCTGCTACACGAAAAAAATCGCTATTTTATTATTGGTGTCGTTGTTAGAAGTTCAAAAGACGCTGGAGCTCACCCGTGAGTTCTGTAGAATTCAACTAAGTTTTAATAATAAGAAACTAATCCAGATGATCAACGTGGGCAACAGTCCACATTCGCCTGTGTCAGTAATATATGACTGTCAGGGCGGTCTCGCGCGGTCATTTAGTATCATTTTGAGGGAAAGATGGTGTGGCAAATGAATAGGTTATCCCTGCGGTTACTCGTCGCTTTGCTGCTCATTGTGCCGGCAACGACTAGTGCAGCTTTTGATTATTTTGCGTCTAATCGTCTATTGGTGCGCAATGGTCTTCAAGCGGTACTCATGTGTAATGGTCTTTACACGTCTCACAGAGCATTAGCAGATGTTTTTGATCAGGAATTGGTCTATCTGGAGGGTGAGCGCTTTGGCGGCATTGTCGGCACAGTAGAAGGTGGCGATTATTTGATCAATGCTGCTTTAAAACAGGTTTCCGTCGGGGGCGGTCGTGCCGGTCCACGCGTCAGTGCCGTGTTTCGAGCCGGGATTGGTTGTGTAGTGATGTCGCCAGATCAAGGTCCCGACGATATCGACACGCTGCCAATGCGACAGGTTGAAAAGGCTTCGGTAGATCCCGATACCATTGCCTGGCCGTTGGGTGATCTGATTTACGATGCGCCGTTACCTGATGCGATTGATGCGCAGGCACTTCAGGCAGCTTCTGATTGGACGTTTGACCGACCTGTCCCGGAAGAAGTGACTACTGGCTTGATGGTCTTGCACAAAGGGCAGGTGATTCACGAGCGATATGCTCCCGGGTTTGACCGACATACCCGCACACGAACTTGGTCAACAGCAAAAAGTATTGCAGCAACGCTGATTGGCATTTTAGTCGACGACGGGAAGCTGAAGTTAGATGAACCGCTCGGCATCGAGTGGTTGCCCGCCCTGAAGATGCCAGAGGCAGATCCGAGAAATGCCATTACCCTGCGCCATGTGATGCACATGTCAAGCGGCTTGTATCCGGTAGACCGCGTTAACCGCGAATACACCACTGGCTCTAGCCTGTCTTACTGGGCGGGAGCCTCATCTATCGAGGGCATGCGAGATCGTGGTTTGGTCCGAGAGCCCGGAACCTATTGGGATTACGAAAATTTTGACACGTTGCTTGCGGTTTATGCGATGAAACAAGCATTGGGTGGAGGTGAGACTTATCTCAATTTTCCGCAACGTGCGCTGTTCGACAAGATTGGCATGCGAAGCACTTTAGTTGGCACCGATCGGTTCGGTGACTTTGTGTTGAGCTCGCAGATTTACACCAATACCCGTGATCTCGCGCGTTTTGGTTTGCTGTATGCGCAGGGTGGTATCTGGCAGGGCGAAAGAATTATTTCAGAAGACTGGATCACCTTTGTTCGGACACCGTCGCCATCAACAGTAGAGCAAGGTGGATTTTATGGCGGCCAATGGTGGCTTGTGTCTGACAGTCGTAAGGATGTACCTGCATCCGCCTACGCAACTGCGGGGACACGTGGCCAGTTTGTCATTGTCGTTCCATCTCACGACCTAGTGATCGTCCGGCGGGGCCTAGACTTCAGTCTTAAAGGGTTTGATTTTTGGGATTTGGTCAGAGAAGTGGTAAAGGCTGTTAAATAGCGTGGGATTGTTATCAGGCGAATTTTAAGGGAACTAAGCGCGGCACCGAAACTTAGCGTCATTGCTAACCTTTTTGGGGTAAAAGTGGTGGTCAACATCTAATCGGTTACGGATAAAATATGTCGTCGAGGAACCGAATCATAACGTTAAGTGCTGGCGGTGCATCTAGCGCAAAACCGGTCCGAAGCAACCTGTTTGACCCTGAGTCCAAAAACGCATGCGATTTATCATGATACTCCCAGTACTGTGCTGACTGGCCGGCGGCTTCGAGAGCTTTCATATAAGTCCTCACTGACGCTGGTGATACTATTGGGTCATTGCTGCCGACCGTGAGTAATTGAGGTGGTAGTTGCCTTTTCGTTACATTTGGTATGGTTTTCAACGCAGACAACGCCATATAGATCGCGGGGTCATCTTCGACGTTGAACTCATCGCCAAAGAAACCTCTGCCTATTGCACCCCGCAGCCACCATATTGGGTTGAATTTTTTTTCAAATCCATCGAGTGCCGCTTGGTAAAATTCAAAGGGGTAGCTGAGTATCGCCGCTTGTACGGCTAACCCGTCGCGTAAGCGTATTTCCTCAAGGGACTGCGATTCTGGTATATAGCTCGGCGTGAAATTTAATGACTCAGCTGAAAATGGTTCGGTGCTTAATTGTCTGCCACTGTTAACGATCATCGCGGCCAGGTGACCCCCAGCGCTGTCTCCTGTCACAGCAACCCGAGCAGGGTCACCTCGATAAGCAGTAATATGTTCTTTTACCCACAGCACTGCGCCAAAGGCATCATTTACGATTGCGTCCATCGTGGTTGAATTATTGTTGTCTGAAAGTAACCTGTAATTGACGTTGCAGATTACGTAGTCGGAATTTGTCGCGAAATAGGCTGCAGACTGATCCATAATCGACTTATTGTTCATCAGCCAACCGCCGCCGTGGAACATGATGACCACGGGGTAAGCGTCTTTGCCTGTCGCAGGCGTATAAATGTCCATTGTCAGGTCAAATTCATTGGGTGACGCCCAAAGAATGTCATGAACCAGCGTGTAGTCGTCGGGATTATTATGTTCTTTCAGTTCTGGTTGTTTTGAAAGAAAGTTAAACAGTCTCATAGAGATGGTCCTTATCGGGGCTACATGCTTGTATAGCATCACTATACACGCGCAGATGACAAATATGAGTGGTTTAGTAGGCTTGGGCGATTGTTAGCGTAGAGTTGTGAAGTGGCGATCTGGCAGCAAAAAAAGAAACTTTTTGTTTGTGCACCTCAGTCAGGCTGTGTCCGAGGCGTTAGGCTTCCGAGCGAGCTTACCCTCGTGTGAGAACTGACAGTTTCATTGACGATGGGTATTATAATCAGCGCTTGCCCGAGACTAACCACATATCGTGATTGCTGATAGTCAGGAAGATAAACAATGTAGCGCGCGTTTTTTGCGAACTGTCGCGGCGTCGCTTTTCAGTGCAATAGAAGGAGAAAGACGGCATTCACAGCGCGTGGGAACGAGATGGTCAATGTCTAAGTAGTTCTATCACTAAGTATAAATACTCTGATCTCAGGACAATCTCTACTTTCTCAAAATGCAGCAATTAAAAAGCCCTCGCTAGGAGGGCTTTGTTGCTCGAGTGTTACTGACACTTTTTGCGACTAGACCATCTAAGACTAGTCAGACGCCAATTGAATAGCGCGGCTACTTCCGCTCAAAAATGAGTTCGCAGTGTTCAAAATTATCAGATACCACACGATCTATTAATGCTGTAGCTTCAGACCAGATACTCATCCACGCTGCACCGGAATAAGCGTCGTCCAATATTTTCCCGGAAGCGCCGTAGGTTGGACTTACCGCTCTTAGGTGTATTGTTTCATGTACGCCGCCCCCGATAGGTTGAAAAACACCGAGGTTTACCTTGTGTCCCGCTGCTCGGAGTGCATCTTCCAGCTCCGTAATCTTGTCAACAAATGGCCTTAGATTTTCGGGAGAAATCTCTAATCTCCATAGCCGCTCAGAGTTGGGCTGCAGGTTGAACGGCTTCAACGGTTTAAACATCACGTTGTATTGCACTTCCCTGATGGCGGTCAATTCTGGCGTTGCTTTCATCGGGTCATATTTGTCAGTGGATGCCATGGCTTGCTCTAAGGAATCAAAAGCGTTCCAAATAAACATCTGGCCCGGATAGTCTGCTCCTGTTTTAGTGACACATGCGCCGGCCATGGAAGAGCCGATGGCCTCAAATGGCGCTGCGTTAGCCTTGAGCATGCTGATGTAAGCGTCAGGGTCTTTTGCTTTTACCATCAGCGCCACAAATGCCCCGTCCCCGACGGGTCCTTGAACGTGATGGTCTGCATAGGCCGAAAAAGAAAGAGCTACTACAGCAATAAATGTGATGAACCTCATAAGTTTGTCCTCGTCATAGTTGATTGTTTTAGCACGCAAAATGCGTTTAAGACGCTGCTCAATATTCCGCTTATCCTGACCATAATCAAATTTAGTTCGATTTTGGTTGCCAACTGCGCATTCTGATAACGTTTGTGAAAAAAAGGCCCGTTACCAACTTAATAAACAACTCCAATTGTCTTAAAATTTGCACAGCCGGTGCGATGAAATTTAGACGACTATCCATAAAGTATCTTGCGAATAGTCATCCTAGCTTAAGCACATTTTTCTTTTGGCAGTGCTTGTTCTCAGCCGATGTGCGCTGATGCGAAAGCTGATATAACTTGAAAAGTAGTCATTAGGAAGCGGCCGGTGAACGTGGTCGATAGGGTGATACTATGGCGCCAAATTGAAATTCGAATGGAGTTGCTCAATCGTCAAAATATTAGCATTGTTGCGTAAAAATTTATGGCTGGGGTTATGTGTTGGCGGATTATTCATGTCAGCAAACATCGCGTTGGTGTTAGCTGATTTTTCAGCATCTCCGTTTGATGGTGCCCCACGAGACGAGGAGGGCCGTTTCACCAATCCAAGCGGTGAATTGGTTCACGGGACACTGGAGGTGCGTCTACCCTTCATGTTGAGGCGCATGGGCACATACTTCCGTTCAGGCACTGATGCGCCAGAGCGTGTTGCTAATGACGGTGTATTCCTTAGGGAGAATGCCCAGCAAGGTGTTCCGACCGTTACTTGGATAGGACATGCGACCCTTTTGGTACAAATGGGCGGTGTCTCGTTCCTGACTGATCCAACCTGGTCTAATCGCCCCAGTCCTGTGCCATTACTCGGCCCAAAACGCTTCGTTAAACCAGGCATGGCAATAGCAGACTTACCGCCTATTGATTTCGTAGTGATCTCCCACAATCATTATGATCATCTTGACCTACCAACACTGAAGGAGCTTGCAAAACGCGACCCAACCACAAAGTTTTACGTCCCGCTGGGTAATGGCGATCTATTGCGTAAGGCAGATATCACCGGTGTGCACGAGCTGGACTGGGGGCAGACGGTTAATTTCGGAAGCATCGTTATTCATTGCCTGCCATCGAGGCATTGGAGCAAGCGCAGCATCAATGATGACAACAAGTCATTATGGTCTTCCTGGGCGATCACTGGGGAAGAAAAGCGTTTTTATTTTTCAGGTGACACAGGATACTTTTCTGGGTTTGAGGATATTGGCAATAAGTTGGGACCCTTTGACCTCGTCGCTGTGCCGATCGGTGCTTATGAGCCAGTCGCAATGATGCGTGAATCCCATATGAATCCGGAAGAAGCAATAGCAGCAGCCTTAGACTTGCAGGCAAAGAAGGCTATCGCTATCCACTATGGGACATTTGATCTGTCGGACGAACCGCTCGCAGAGCCTCCGAAGCGCTTTCTAGAGGCGGCTAAATCCTCCGCACTTGGCGGCAGCGCCGCGTGGATAGTGAAAGTTGGTGAAACAAGGACGTTTTGATTTAGAAAGGCCGCGTGTACAGCACTCCGTTGAACCGTTTAATCTTTTTCTAAAACTTCTAATTTGTTTTCTAGGATCTTTATTCTCTCTACTAGCTCCATCCTTTCTTTATTTTGAATCTCGTACTCACTCTCGTTAACAAGCCCCTCTCTAATGGTTTCAGGCGCAAACAGCATAAATAGCATAAACGAGGTAACTTCTATCCAATGCCAGTTCCCTCTACCCACATCTAGCGTGTTTTCCGGCGTTTTGCTAAAAAGCGGAGACGCAATGTAACTCAACATATAAATGAGAAGGCCATAGAGAAGACCAGTGAGCGCAAAATTTGTCGAATTAATTTCGGTGGAGTACCAGACGATAAGCGCGAGAACTAAGCAAAGGATTGAACCAAATAATCCAATCTCAGCAATGTCTCGAAGAGAAATTTTCTTCTTAAGCAGGGTCGCAAGGGCAAACATTGTTGAAAAAATAGCTAAAGCCTGAACCGAAATGAAAGAAGTCGAGTTGTGGAAAGCGATGTAAACGATCACGGCGCCAATTGGCAATAACACTAAAAAAATAAAATGAAAGAGGTTCGGCTTTTTATGAACAGATTTTGTATCGGCTTTGCCAGCAAGGGAAAAGTAACCGATCGTAGAAAAAAAAGCGCCGTACAATGTGACGATTATTAAGTAGGGCCACGCGGCATTAAGTGTCTTAGGCTCACTGTAATCGGACATGCTTGTCAGGCCAATCGTTGTGCCTATCAAACCTGCCGGGATGCCTAAACACCAAAGTGCTTCGGACCAGTGCGTGTCGCTATATCGGACTAGAAACAATGTGCCGCTGCTGACGAAAATGACAACCAGCATAATTGATAAAACGTCGAAAAATGAAGATAGCTTAAGGTTTGAGGCCCACCAAAGGGAAACAGAAACAAAGACGAAAAGGACACTAATTAATGGTATTCGCATATAACGACTTTACTATGCCTATTGATTTTAAACCGCCAAGCTAGAGTGCTTACTTGGGGGCTCTTTTAACGTAATTTATACTATACACATTCCCAGAGGACCAGAAACCTTTGTTATCTGAATAATTCAACGTACAAGCTGATTCATCGTGTTGTGAAAATGCTGAACTCTCATCTCGTCCTCGTTAAGGAACACCGTATCAAAACCAGATGAGGCCATGCCGCGCTGAACACCCGCGAGTAGCTCTACATCTTGGTCGATGGTATCCGTCATCGATTTAGCGCCGGATACGATCGCCTCGTAGTGGAAGACATCGCGCTCGGGTCGCGCGTAGTTTTCTGGGACAAAAGCAGATTGATCCTGATAATGGCGACCCGCAGACATGATCGCGTCGCCAGATGTAGCTATTTCAGGATCGGCGAAACGAACCAGGCTGATTTTGTCGAATTCGCATTGTGAGGGATCCGTGGGGTGGGGCCTTGGTCTGAGGATCCAGCAATGCTCAGGGGTAAAGGAAAGCACAATGTTAGGAAACAGATTATATTGCCAGACGTCCGAAAGCTGGTCATCGGATAGCGCTGAATAGTCCATTCCCTGGGTGTGTCCCATGATGCGCTTCTGTTTTTGAACAGCTTCGCGCACTTCCATCACTCTACCTTTGAAATCAGCTGGATCAAGGCCGATGGATCGTAGCTGCATCGCCTGAATGTCGGTCGGCATATCTGGCACAGGGAACCTTGGGTTTACAGTGGCGCCCGGTACTTCAACGCCGGTATGTCCATGTTCGAATAACCTCACAGTATCGTTGCAGCAGTCGACCATGCGTTTATGTTGAGGATGCAGAAAATCAACATGGTATAACTCGCCGAAGTTATCGATGACAGCTTTCCAATTGCAATCTAGATTCACGGTTTGGTCTTGGACTAGCGTCATTTTATCGAATTGATAAGGCGAGAGAATCTCATCCAGAGGACCAAGAAAGGCTTTAAACGGCATGGGTTCTTCAGCCAAGCAAACAAAGACAAAACCGTTCCAGCACTCTGTGTGTACTTTTTTTAGGCTGCGATCTTGTCCCGGTGCGCCCTCGGTAAAACGCTCTTTGTAGGGGACTATCGATAGATCACCATTAATGTCGTAAGTCCACGCGTGGTAAGCACATCGGAAATTTATCGCATGGCCACGTTCCTCGGTGATCAGCGTGTTACCGCGGTGCTGGCAAACATTGTAGAAGCCCTGAATGTTATTTTCAGCGGTTTGGGTAACTAGAATTTGTTCACGTCCCAGATCAAAGACAAAATAGTCTCCTGGTTTTTTGACATCGCTTTGCAACCCAGCCAATAGCCATTGACGCCGCCAGACAGAGTCCCACTCTTGCTCCATATAATCTCTGCTAACAAATCTCTCCTTGGAGAAGTTACTTATACGAGGGGATTGCTTTGTATAGTTAACGATGTTGATCGTCACGTCATTTCCTAGTCAATTAAGCATGAGCGTAGGTTAATTCACTTCGCTCTTGCTGTCACGATGAGTGTTTTTGTTTGTGGTCTGACCGTCACATCGTGTTTAATCAGACACAGATTCAAATAGGAGTAGAGTTAAGTGGAATACAAGAACGTGACACTGGAAAGGGATGGCAAGGTTGCCATCGTTCGATTGAACGCACCTGAGGTGCTTAATGCGCTATCGGGTGACATGGTTCAGGAACTGTCTCATGCAGTAGATGCTGTGATCAGCAGTGACGCGAGATGTTTGCTTTTAACCGGCGAAGGTCGAGCGTTTTGCGCTGGTGCGAATCTCAGCGCCCGCGGCTCATCTGACGCGTTGCCCCCAGCAGGCAGTGTACTTGAAACCCACTACCACCCAGTGATGACGAAGTTACGCAACATGGATATCCCAATGGTCTCTGCCGTGAATGGTGCCGCCGTGGGTGTCGGTATGAGCTTCGCCGTCATGGCTGATATGGTGATTGCAGCACGAAGTGCCTATTTTCTTCAGGCGTTTGCAAACATAGGTTTGGTGCCTGATGGCGGTGCAACGTGGATCTTACCGCGTCTGATTGGCTGGGGGCGGGCCGTCGAACTGTCGTTGTTGGCAGAGCGTTTGCCAGCGGAGCAAGCGTTGGAATGGGGGCTGGTTAATCGAGTTGTTGATGATGCTGATCTGATGACTACCGCGATGGAGATCAGCCAGCGGCTGGCGAACGGTCCTATGTCTCTTGGGCTTATTCGGCGGGCCTATTGGGACTCGCTCAGCAACAGCTACGCCGAGCAATTTCAGCACGAAGCTAATCTTCAGCGCATTGCGGGTGCCAGTGATGATAACCGTGAAGGCGTTAAGGCGTTCCTTGAAAAGCGCAAGCCGCAGTTTAAAGGTACTTAACGCAAAGCGTCACTTACAGTGCTTTAATGACAGTGACGTAGCATTGCTGAGTCATCGATAACGACCTCAGCGAAGTGTTCACTCGTCGCGTATTTCTACAAGAGGAAACCATAATGTCTAAAACTTCAGCGCAGGAATTTGACAACCAATATCTGAAGGGAAACTATGCCCCCGTTACGGAGGAAATCACCGCAACTAATTTGGAGGTGGTCGGTGAATTGCCCAGAGAATTGAATGGACGTTATCTGCGTAATGGTCCCAACCCCTTCAACGACGTCAATCTGTCGACACATCATTGGTTTGTTGGCGCCGGCATGGTGCATGGACTCAGGCTTCGCGAAGGCAAGGCAGAGTGGTATCGAAACCGTTATGTTGGCTCGAAGGCGCTGAATGAGTTTCGAGGCCTGCCAGATATACCCGGGCCTAACTGGAACAGCAACGACGGTGGCCCCAATACTAATGTTGGCAGCTTTGCCGGGAAAACCTGGGCTATGGTGGAGGCGGGGGGCTGCCCCGTGGAGCTCACTTACGACCTCGAAACCGTCGGCCGAAATAACTTTGAAGGTACATTACCCGGCGCATTCACGGCGCATCCGAAAATAGACCCTGTGACTCACGAGATGCACGCTATGGTCTATGCTTGGCCTGAATGGATGGATCATGTGCAATATGTTGTTGTGGGCACTGACGGCAAAGTCCGCAAAACCTTGGATGTGCCGTTGCCAGGCATGACCATGATGCATGACATGTCGCTCACCCAAAAGTACGTCATCATCTACGACCAGCCAGTAACAGTCGATTTCAACATGGTAGCCACCCACAGTTTTCCGTTCAAATGGAATCCAGACTATGGTAACCGAGTTGGTCTGCTGCCGCGTGAGGGTCGTGCTGAAGACATCATTTGGATAGATGTCCCCATGGGTTACTGCTTCCACCCAATGAACGCTTTTGACAATGAGGATGGCAGCATCACCATTGACCTTTGCAATTACGCGTCCATGTTTAATCACGATTTGCTAGGCCCGTTCGGTGATTCTCTTTCCCATCTTGAACGATGGACGGTGAACCCGGCCACACGAAGCGTCAATGTTCAAGTGATCGACGAAAGCCCCAATGAGTTTCCGCGCCATCGTCATGATGTCGGCAATCAGCCATATCGGTTTGGTTATTGTGCGTCACCGAGTAACCAGCCGGGAAAAGCGTGGCCGACCTTGAAGCATGATCTGAAAACCGGCGAGCGCAAAGTGTTTGATCATGGCGCTGGACGGGCTGCTGGAGAACCCGTATTCGTCGCTAAAGAAAATTCCGAAGCAGAAGATGCGGGTTACCTAATGACGTTCGTTCATGATCAGGGTAAGGATGCTGCCGAGTTTGTCGTTATGGATGCAGAAGATTTTGATCGTGGATATGTTGCCCGCGTAAAGCTGCCACAACGCATACCGTTTGGTTTTCATGGCAACTGGGCTAGCGATGCGAGCGTTCCGCCAGACTAGTTGGCATAAACGGCGGTACTAACAGTGTCTCGGCAGTTTAAAAAAACCAGTAGTGCTGACGTTGAAGGGTCGGAAATGTGGGCTGGTCAGCTTGCTACTGGCTTCAATCATTGAGCTTTCGACAACTGTAATTTTGATGAGAGTTGGAAAACTCTATTCTGTATAACGCAGAGATTTTAAATTGTCGTCATGAAGGTTTCTTGTGATCTCATACTTGGAGAATAAGTAAAGTGCTAACGACGGCAAAACAATACTGATCAACACGATTGCGATCGCAAGTTGTTCGATCGCAACAATTTTTTCAGCCTGACTGGCACTTGCGGAAAAGCCGACGATACTGAGTAAAATCCCCTTAATCATCAGCCCTATGCCGGACACCGATTTTTGAATGAGATTGGGCCCCGCAAAGAAAAGACCCTCTGCGCGTCTTCCGGTTTTGGTCTGGCTGTCTTCAACGACGTCTGCGGTCATTGAGCCGACAAGGATCCAAGCGAGTACAGCGACGGAGGCAGCAATGAGCGAGTGAACGAGCATGACCCACCAGAGTGTGCCGTATTGCTCGCCATTAGGCGGCAGCAGATTGGTTCCGAAGTTTAGATCGCTCAATCTCAGCATCAGCAGCACAGGGCCGATGACGATTGACATGATAAATAGGGTGACCGCCAAATTTTTCTTATCAAAGCGTTTGGCGAGCGGACCCGCGAGCGCACTGATGGACATCGCCGCCATCAAATCAACGATCGCAAAGATAGCGACGTCAGAGGGTTTCCAATCCCAAAAAAAACTATTGAAATAAAACCCTAAACCGCTGGTGAGGCCAACAAACACGGCAAAAACTACGCCCGAAAAAAACAGCATAAGCCACGATTTGTGATTGAGCGTGGCTTTGATTTCGGACCATATTCCACGAATAGACTTAGGTCGATCGGTTTTTGGCTGTTCAAGTTTAGGGATGTCTTTGAGCGTGCCTAGTGCGAAAAGCAGACCCGTAACAAAAATTAGCCCGCTACCCCAAACGGCGAGTTGCTGATAGCCTTCAAAGTTGTCGTAGGAGTCTTTTAAGAAATACTGTTGTGTTACGTAGAAAATACCCGCGCCGCCGATCCACCCAAAAAAGCTGCTAATACCGTGCAGTTGAGTCCTTTGGTGATAATCTTTAGAAATCTCTGCGCCCAGGGCTTCTCGAGGAATTTGATACAAAGTCCAAGACACGCGCAGTAAAGTAATGAGTAGTAAAAGCTGGAAAAATAGACCGATCTGCGAGGAAGCAAACTGCCAGGTAATGAGTAGGAAGTAAAATAGAGCACCGGGTAAAATACTGGCAAAGATATAGGGATGACGTCGCCCCAGTCTAGATTTGGTGTAGTCTGAAAAGTATCCAATCAATGGATCAGTAATGCCATCGATGATTAAGGCAATCGCGAGGGCCAAACTAACGAGCAACGCGTCAAGGCCCAGCACATTGTTGTAATAATAGAATATGGGCGCGCCCAAGAAATTAGATTTTATCGCCGGTGATAGGTTCCCGATGCCATAAAAGATCAGACTTGACGTTGAAGCGATGCTCTTACTCATAGAGACTTCTTTTTCATCACTGAATCCATGTGGACACAAACTCCTTTTAACTGTACACGAGTTCTTCTGAGGATAGGAACTTTAAAATGTATTTTTCTCAATACGATGCGCTGGCTTATCTCTCGTCTTATCGGCATCGACTTTACCGACTTTGATGTTCGTCTTAAAAACACCAATCATTTCAAGCGATATTAATGGAATGGCCGCGCCTTGCACGACCATCCACCCGATGCACAGATGACGACGTGCCGCTTAGTTCTCTTGCATGCTGAGCACATTGCTTGACCAGACCGTCGGCAATTTGCAGCTTGCATAACGCGTATTGTAGTCGGCTATGAACGATTGCCGGCTTGACCGAGTCGCCAGGCTCGCCGTGTATCCTTCAATGTCCGCATAGACATTGGCATGGCGAAATACGTTTCGCGCATCAGTTCCACCAGCCCGTGGCAACATGACGCCCCAGAAAAGATTAGTGGCTGTTTCAGTACGTCGATCTTGCACACGTTGGTGCACCGCACGCAGATCGTCACCGGAAACACCTTCATGAATTTCACAGCGCGTAAAAGTCACGATGCGCTCGCGATCATTCGCCATGGCATCGCTGTCCTGATATTTCGTCACTAAGTGTTGTAGACGAGGAGCACAGGATGCAATTTCACCCCATTCTTTGGCAAATGCCTGGCCTTTTTTGGTGCCGGTCCAGTCCGCCCACATGCGGCCTCCGGTCGCGTAATCTGTCACCGTTAATTCAATGAAGTCGATACCTGATTCGTTGGCTTGCCTGCTGCTGATCACTGGGCTAAGGATTTCATTGAAAAGATTAAGGTCCCTGCTTTTTGCCCACTTTATCCAACGATTTTGAAAGCGCACGACGTCGCTGGTGGTATGTCCATTATTAAGGTAGCAAATGTTCATCGTGACCATTTGTTCCGGCACGCTCGGTTCGTGGTGGTCAGCGTTGGCCATATTGCTAAACGCAAACGCGCACATTAACCCGATCAATAGCCTCTTTTGCATGGTGTCACCCCTGTTCAGATGGTTAGGTCGAGCTTTTACGCTACGCGGGGCTTAGAAGTGGGGCAACATTAGTTCGATATTGGTTAAGACGGCGTCTGAAGTAAGCCGAGAGTGTATACCTGCGAGAAGGCACGGATTGCGAAGGAAGATCGTCACTGCAAGCCGCGATTTCGCGAGAGGTTAAGGTATTGCTTTTGGACCGATAAGGTTGAACAGTGATCAGAAGTACAGCCAGGGCGCAGGGGCCTGATAACCTGTATTCGACACGATTAAGTGCGTCGATGTAAACCCAGAGAACTTTGTGTTTTTAACAGCAAATCTCTCGATATTAACGCTGAGAAAAGATGACTGAAAACCCCTGTTTAGGGCTTTCAGTTTTCCTAGATTTTCTTCTTCACAAAAATGAAATCGCCACCTTCATCGCCCGATCCTTGAACCACGCCATATTGGGGAACCTGGTTGAGAACGCTGTTGTTCATGACCGCAATTTTAAATCGTGCAAAGAGATCTTGGGAAGTGAGGTGCCTTAGCTGATTAGATTCAAGGTTTTTAATCAAATATTTCATGAAAACACTGTCGTCCGGGACCTCTGTCAGTGTGCCGCTGGTAATCGCTTTTCGGCTTGTCATCTGAAACAAGGTCGATTCCAGTTTGCTCTCACCCTTAAATGCAGCTCTGGTTTTAAACAATCCTCCACTGAAGCAAGCATCAGCGATTAACAATGTGTGTTTGGTTTTTATACCGTAAATGTAGTCTCTTATCGTCGCGTTACTTATCCAAGAGGATTTACTTTTCTGTCTCGCGTCTGCGGGCAACCAATAACCTTGCTTAAAGCTTTCATCCCAGTAGCCATGCCCAGCATAAAAAATTAGCAGACTGTCATTGGCTTTTACCGCAGACGCCAAGTTTTCTAGCGTATCAATCAATTCAGACCTCGTTGGGTCCTCGAGCACAATTGCATGCTCCTCAGAAAACGCGTAGTTTGCAATGAGCACCTCTTTCAATGACTTTGCATCTTTGACGGGGTCGTTCAAATCTACGATTTCGTCACTTTCGTATTGATTGACGCCAATGAAGAGTCCGTAAAAATCACCGACATTCAGCACTAATTCATCGTCATCATCATAGTAAAAGTCTGCATCACCAAGGGATCTATCTGGGCTGTCTGAATATGGGTTGTTCGTCAACGACCTGTTGCGCTGTGGCGCCGCCTGTGGTTTTTTTGGCACTAAGGTGGAGAAATCGTCCAAATAGGCGGTCAACACCCGCTTCTCTTTGTCCAAGTCAAACAGTGAACCTTGAAGCTTGTCCAACCTATCATTGAGCGCTCCGAGCTCTCCAGACGAGCCTCCTGAATTGTTCTGGCTCCCCGCCTGTCTTGATGTTGACGTGGACGTTACGGCTGATCCTACTTGTCCTCGCCTTTGATTGAAACGGATAACAGATATGTCGTTTTGAACCGAATTGATTTTCGATTCAAATCCTCGGTATTTACTACTTAACCCCTCTATTTCAGCCTCTAAATATCGTTTTGCCGATGCTATTTGAGACTCGCTACACACGGGGTAACAATCAACAGGGGCTTGGGCGAGCGAAAATGGCACTGAAAAGTAGAGTACGAAACCAAGCAAAACCTTAATTATGTTGTTTTTCATTAGAAACACACCTGTATGGGGTCTTATCAAGAATCCTGAAAAATGGATTTCTGCCGTGATTTCTGATTCTAACAAATTAATTGCCAGGAACAATCATAGAACTACCGCGTGTCTGAAAGTATCTAGTCACTGGGTTTTCCCTGGGCAAGTTTGCGTTTTTGAATGATTAAAACCGGTAAAACAGGAATTCAGACATCTTAAGTCTGACAAAATAGCGTTTTTGGCGTTCACTATGCCCTATGTGGTTGCCTAAAATTTATACATTTAGCACGTCAGGCTCCAGAAAAAAGGTAGTTTATATTGCTTAAAGCGCCACGCCGTCAGATAACACGGCGCCTGTCTCTCAGGCTGTGGAAGTATGGCTTTCTGTCGGACCGCATCGAAAAGGGCTGTTTTATGGCTGTTTGGAGGCAGGAAGGTCATTGTCTGAGACCACTTGACCAATGGTGGTTCAGGCAGTTTGGTAGATCTTTTAAATGGCGCAAAGATCAGGCAAGGGAATTATGTCTCTTTGTTTAAGGCTAACGCCGCGCTCCCAGTTGTCAGACTGTGTAGCGTCGGTCATTCGGCGTTAGCCCTCGGTAACATCAAGCGCTAGTTTTGATCGAGCTCTTCAAGAGTCATGTTGTGATCGTAGACCCGCAGGAATTCAACGCGTTCAGTGCCAACACGCTCAACCACCTGACTTATCGTTTGAAGGTAGGTTGACCATGCCGCGGTGGTGCTGGAGTAGTCGCTCCATTGTTCCATTTCGGCAAAACTCTCATGACCGATAGTAATGATATGCGAGGCAAAGCCATCATAGTTTACGTTCCCTGCATCAATCGACGACAACCAGACTTGACCAGTGAAGTCCTTAAAGTCAGCCGAGGTCATCATGGTGTCCATCGCTTGGAGGAGTTGTCCCGGATTAGAGACTCTAAGTCGAATAGCTGACCAGACAGTATCTTTGTTAGATACCGTTCCCCAACCCTTAATCGGGCTGTTGGAAGATTGAGCAACCGGTGTCGCTATATTTCTCATCGATCTTTGAAATTTACGCATTTCAGGTGAGCCAGCCATACTTTTGCGCCAGCGCTCTTGCTCGGCGTGACTTGGGTAGAGCACGACCACTGCGTGAGTCGCCGGCGAACTGCCGTTGAAAGATATCGATTGAAACTGGACTGACGCGGTTCGACTTTTGGCTGCGTCGCTTTTCTGAAGGTCATCCATTGCCTTTAAGGCTGCTGATTCCTTTCCTGGCTGAACTTGCCACTGCATGATATTCCAGAGTTGCCCCGCCTGCGCTTGATTGACAGCTAACAACATGAAGACCGCGAATAAGAATTTTTGCATGAGTTTTTCCTCAATTGAGTGTTCCGTCACATTTTCAATTCAGGTCAGTAAAGTCAACATTAGTACGGTTTTGGTTTTCAGTTAAGTCCGGCGGAGTGGTGCACCTTGTTTGTGCATTCGGGTAAAAAAATCGATCAATCTAAGTTCAGCCTCAAAGTATCGGCGATTGTAATGTGATCGCCAATGATCAGAATAAGCATTTGGCAAGTTGGAGGAGAAATTAAACCTGTTCCGAGTTCAGGGAATACTTGACCAATACTTCTTTTTCCTAACGACCAAGGTGATGACGTCATCGTGGTGACCAGTGCTGTCAGTTGGCTGAGGAGGTTCGGTGGTAACTCACAATAATTCACAGTCTGTTAGGGTCAGGTATCTTGCTAACACTACAAATTGTGGTGTCTGCATTTGTTGATAGCGCGGTTAAAATCACCACGCGGTCCTGGGTAAAAGCAGCTGATTACTGAGGGTCTTTTTTGACTTCACAGAAGAGGTTAAGATGATGACCGACTAGCAGGAGGTCTCCATTCCTTATCCGCAGAAATATCCACACTTATTCCGGGGAGACAGCGCGTAACAGGTAGGGCAGAGGATAAGGGCTTTAAATTACATGTTCTCAAGATAGTAAAGTACTGTTTTCCTGACGGGCAAGCCAACTTACATTGACTATGGGCAAGCAAGCAGGCGCTGCTGCCTAAAAGGACTCTTAATTTGTACTTTCAGATCTTAGTGGCTATACAGCGCGCCACGCTAAAGCTGCAAAACCTTGCCGTCTTGATGGCCCTTGTTCTGTGTAGTTCAAATGCGGCCGCAAGTTTTCAAACCAATGAATTACTGCAAGCGCGAATTCGACTCTTCGAGGCTTGGGTTGCAAATGTAATGGATGAACAAGCCCTCAAAGGTTTATCCGTTAGTCTCGTGCAAGACCAGCAAGTCGTTTACACCCAGGGTTTCGGTTTCGCAGACGTAGAGAATCAAAATCGGACAACGGCAGACACCACGTATCGAATTGGTTCTGTCACTAAACTGTTCACCAGTATTGCGCTCATGCAGTTGGTCGAGGCTGAAAAACTTAGCCTAGACACTCCGGTGATCGAGCTTGTTCCGGAACTTGAGGCTATCCAAGCGAATGGTTACGCGCTTGATGAGATCACGATCAGATCGATTCTAACTCACACCACTGGCCTGCCGACTAACCCGAATTTTATACTGGATAAGCAGGCTGTCTTTGAGCCCTTGGTGAGGCATGCTTTTTTGCAGAAGTTGCCAGGGCAGAGATTACTTTTTCAACCCAATCGCACCCACAAATACTCCAATTTAGGCATGAATCTAGGCGGTTTGATTGTCGAGAGATTGACCAACCTGACCTACGAACAATATCTTCAGGAATTTGTTCTCGCACCGTTGGAAATGGATAAATCTGGTTTTCCCGGAGAGATGGACGAGTCGCAAGTGGTCGGCTATAGCAGAATGCTGGGAGGTATTCGCGTTGGCGGTGACTTTCCGGAAATGTCTCGTATTCTGGGTCTGCCTGCGTCTGGCTTGCTCTCTAGCGCCTCGGATTTGGCGAAATTTCTTAGTTGGCATTTTCGTACGCTGAGTGGAGACGATGAAACGTTGTTATCACTTAAAACTTTAGCGCAGATGCAGCAAGTGCAGTGGGTTCCTCTCCCCATAGAGCAGAATCCAGCAATGGCTTCAATCGCGACATTTATATCTAACAGTCTTGAACTCGGTGGCACGGGTTTTGGTTATTTCCGTAATAAAGAATTTGTGATGCATGGCGGTGGTCTAATGGGTTTTACTGCCGAATTTTTGATGAACAATCACAACAAACTAGGCATCGTAGCTCTCGCAAATAGTATTGATGCGCCACTAAGTTTTAATCATCCGCAAAGCTTGACGAAAAACCTGTACGATATGGTAGGCGCTGTTGCCGCCGCCCCTGTTTCGGCTAATACGAAGCTTCGATATGCTGAATACGAAAGTGTCTACTCCGATGGCCATAATTGGTCTTACTACGCCACAGAAATCGATGGCAAACTCGTGCTGTTAAACCTGCGCGATGGTTCGCCACTCGCCGAACCCGCTATCCTCACGAAAGTTGGAGAAGATCGTTTCGTCGACCTCAATCACCAAGGTTTCTACTCGGGTGAGTTCTCCGTCGAATTCCACCGGGGGGCGTCCGGCGAGGTGGATGCTGTGATCGTGAATACTGAAAAGCTGTATCGCAGGAATTAGGCGCTTAGCAAATCCTTCAGCACAGAAGTATTGGACAGCCCAGTGAGACCTGCTGTGGGTAGGTCAATAGCGCAGTCTTCATATCCATTCCACGGACATGCGCCTATTAACCATTTTGTTCGCGATGTTTTTCTATCGCATCACGAATAAATGTCTTGGCGCGTTCGGCATCTCCCCATCCTTCAATTTTGACCCATTTGTTTGGTTCAAGGTCTTTGTAGTGGACGAAGAAATGTTCGATTTGCTGAAGCGTGATTTCAGGTAGATCATCAAA
>ENA-ORDA01001560-ORDA01001560.1-marine-metagenome-genome-assembly--contig:-NODE-1560-length-19092-cov-6.490350_pt1 | contig 19092 bp, 15 predicted proteins | sample MGYA00237778_ERZ508506 | MGnify/ENA primary metagenome ERZ508506 (study PRJEB26177, sample SAMN06267891) | marine metagenome | isolation source: Monterey Bay, California, USA | place: Pacific... | reverse complement strand
AAAGACTTTCTGGACTCATCATAACCTTAATTGTTTTAAATGTTGTGCTTAACTGCTCAACATGGTAAATATACGAAAGGAGACCCGGTAATCCAAGTCTCCTGCGCATTACTTATTAAAGAAGGTTTATTTCTTTAGAAACCCTTTTAAAATATCCCAATTTCTAGTAAGGAATACACCAAAAGCAATTCCTGCATAGATTTTAAATCCATAGATCCAAAGAATTCCTCCAATTGCAACTGAAGTTAACGCTGTAAAGCCATTACTTTTGATAAAATTTACTACTTTTTTCATAATTAAATTATTATATTATTAAATACGCAACTACCCATCACAAGAAACACAGTCAGCCATACGACTTCCTAAATCTCCTTTAATCACAGAATCTGTTCTTAAATAGTAAAGAGTTTTTATACCTAGTTTCCAAGCTTCCAAGTGCACCTGGTTTATCCATTTAGGAGAGTCATTAGGATCAAAACTTAAATTTAATGATTGTGTTTGATCTATATATCTCTGTCTAAGGGCTGCTTGACGGACTAGTTCTAATTGATTAATTTCGGGGAATGTTAAAAATAACTCTTTTTCATCTTGAGTTAATATACTATCCGGGAGATTTTGAACAGATCCTCCATCTTTTAACATTTGATCCCACCATTTATCTTTATCTTCATTTTTTTCTTGAAGTAAAGATTGTAATACTTTGTTTTTTCTAATAAAAGTACCTTTGGCACCATTAAAGGTGTATATATTTGCTGGCATTGGTTCTATCCCTGCAGAAATACCACCAGTAATCACTGAATTTGATACGGTTGGTGCTATGGCTAATAAGTGAGTATTTCTCATACCTGTCCCTTTACACCATAGAGGTTCACCATATTCTCTGGCTAAATCCATAGATGCTTTTTCAGCTTTACCTCTAATATCATTAAAAATATTATGAGTATGTGCTGTAGAAGCTATTGAATTAAATGGTAATTCTTTTTGTTGTAAAAATGAATGCCATCCCATTACTCCTAAACCTAATGCTCTACCTTTTCGAGCATGTTGGTGGGTTCTTCTTAAAGAATCTTTACCATTTGATTTATCAATAAATTCCTGCATTACCCCATCTAAAAACCAAGTAGCTAATTCTACTGAATCAGTATCTTTCCATTCGTCATATTTAGCTAAATTCATAGAAGATAAACAACAAATAAATGAATGTTCTTCATCTGTAAATAGTGTAATTTCAGAACAAATATTTGTCATAGATACTTCTAAATTATTTAATCTATAAGCTATTGGGTTGTCTTTATTAACATTGTCCTTATACATTATATAAGGTTCTCCTGTTTCCATTCTAGATTTTAAAACAGTAGCCCATCTATTCATTGCCTCAGGATCCCTTGCTTCTAATTTTCTCATAAAAGGATCACCTACAACAACACATTGGTGTAAATTTAAACATTGTCTATTTGGATCACCTTTAGGTCTACGAATTTGTAAAAATTCATCTATATCCCCATGTTCAATATCTAAATTAACAGATGCTGCTCCTCTTCTAACATTTCCTTGATTAGTTGCAATAATGGATGAATCATATATTTTAGCCCAAGGTACTACACCTTCACTTTTACCATTCCCTGTAATTCCTGTTCCACGTTCTCTAATACGAGATAACGAAATACCTACACCACCACCTGATGCCGTTAACTTCATTAGTTCTGCATTAGTTAAACCGATTCCACGTATTGAATCAGGTGTATCTATACCAAAACAAGATATAGGTAAACCACGATCAGTTCCCATATTTGATAATACTGGGGAGGCTAATCCTAACCAACCATTCCAAAATAATTTAAAAAATTTATTTGATAGTTCTGGTTTTTTAAGTCTATTAGCAGAGGCATTTGCTACTCTTCTATATGCCTTTTTAACATCTTCTCCTGGGAGTAGATACCCTTTACTAATAGTTGCTAAAGATATTTCATCCATCCACTCTGGATAGTTTTTACCTGCTTCCCAACTTGTATAATCTGCTTGTAATGCGTTGTTTTCCATATTTTAAAATAAACTATTTGCGTCCCAATTTTGAACACCCTTACTATAATTTGTTACTCTATTTGCAAAGAAATCGGTGTGTTGTTTTCCAGCTGATAAGCTATCAAACCATTTCATTCTCTGTACTGCGTCTTTATCAATTCCATTTACAATAGGACCATATCCTAAATCTCCCATTTTAGTATTAACTCTATGTTTAATAAAAGATACTAAGTCATATTTTGGGCATCCTGTTAAATCACCCATTTCATATACTTTATCAATAAAGTCTAATTCTAACTTTAAAGATAATTTAGCTGCTTCTTCAATATCAGCTTGTAATTCGGGAGTGTTAAATTCTGGATGTTCTTCCATTAATGTTCTAAATAACCAACATCCTGCTTCTGAATGTAATGATTCATCTCTGATACTCCACTCAACTATTTGTCCTACTCCTTTAAGTTTATTATCTAATTTAAAAGAAAGTAGTACGGCAAATGAAGAAAATAAATTTACACCTTCTGTAAATGCAGAAAATACAGCTAATGATTTAGCTCTTTCATGCCAATTGGGAGTTCCATCATGAGAATCTCTTACAGTAGTTAAAGCTTCAATTTTAGCCATTGTTGCTTCATCTTCTAGAAACTCACTAAAGTTATCTAAACCTAATTCCTCGTTTAACAAAGAATAGGCTTCAGCGTGAATAGTTTCAAATGCCCCAAATGTAACAGCCATTTTAATTACTTCTGGTTTTCTAAACCATTTAGTAACTAAGGTTGACCAATAATCATTTACTACAGTTTCTGTTTGAGCAAACCCTTTTAATATAGTACCAATAATATTTTTTTCGGATTCTGTTAAGTTTTGCTTCCAATCATTAACATCACTCATCATTGGAACTTCTGTATGTAACCAATGTGCTTGTTGTTGTTTTAACCAATAATCTGATGCTTGGGGGTACTCGAAAGGTTTATAAACTATTCTTTCCTGTAATAAAGATGTTTTTGACATAAATGTTTTTTCTATTTTAATTAACTTTTTCGGATGGGTTCATAAATATGGTATATATTGCGCACTCAATTATTGGTTCATAAAGAAATTTTCTGCTAATGGGGCTATTGATTTGCGATCTCTAACACTAGGTTCATTAGGGTTTGAATTATTATTAGATTGTTCAATGGAATCATAATCTTTAGGAGTATCACTCATTTTTACATGACCTGTTGAAGCATCCATATCTGCATGATAAGTCATCCCATCCATACCATATCTATTTTTCATAATAAAGAATCTACCTGTTCCATTTACTTTATCTTGTGCTAATCTAGAAAGAGACATACAAAAATCAGTAATCATTAATTTATTATAAGATCCTGCTGCCTTATCTCCTTGTATAACATCATCATTTGCTCCAGCTCTATTAACTTGGGATACAGACCATACGGGAACATTGAGTGTTTTAGCTAAACCTTTAGTAGAAACATAAGTATTATCTAATTTTTCTTTTTCATCACGAGCATTACTACTACTTTTTAACAAATCAACATAATCTATAATAACCATATCTGGAGGATATCCTAAATCTGTCATTTTTTGAATGTGGGCTTCAAGTGTAGATATTGAGGCTTGTCCAGGAGCATATTCCTTGATGGTTAAACTTCCTTCCAATTTTTCAATAGTTTTTACTACTTGATCTTGCGATAAATGTACAGTATTAACTGGGATTTTTGTGAAGTAAGCATCATATCTTTTACCCACATACCCTTCAGATAATTCTAAAGTATAATGCACAACATTCATACCTAATTTTATAGCATGAGCTCCTAAAGCAACCATTGTCCATGATTTACCCCCACCAGGAGAACCAAATATAAGCCCAAAATCACCTCCACCTATACCTCCCATTAATAATTCATTAATATTAGGCCAAGGGGTTGGGATTACTTGTCTATCTTCTTCAGTATATCTTCCAACTACATCTTTAAAATACTCATGCCCTATATTTTTATCCTGTCCTGCTTTTAAGGCATTATCGATTGTAAATCTAATATCATCAAACATTCCATTTTGTAATAAATCTACTGATTTGAGTAATGCGTTTTTTAATGCTTGGTTTTTACAAAAGTTAGAAAACTCATCTTCAACGTATTCTTGATCTTCATTTATTAATTTAAATACTTCTTTAAGTTGTTCTTTAACTGATGTTTGTAATACTTCGTTATCAATTTTTTTAACTTCAATCCCTAAATAATCTAGACTGGGACATGAGTTATACTCGTCAAAATATTGTAATACCTCTTTTACGATCCATTGGTGTGCGTTGTTTTCAAAAAATGAAGGTAACAAAACATCTCTAATATTTAGAAGAAATTTTTTATTCTTCAATAGAGAATTAAGTACCTTCACTTGAAAATGAGGACCGTACTGTGATAAAGCTTTTAATGTCATAACTTATTTTAAATTTTATACCTGTGAAGATACGAAAATACTTCAGATAACCAAAATTCTACATTAGGAATTGCTCTTCCTAATAAATCTTCCTCGTACATTTTCATAAATTTTAATTTATTGAAGTTGTGAGGATTAGAAACTATTAAATTATCTAATTCATCTTCATCTTTATCTAGTAACTCAATGTCTTTTAAAGACATTAATTGGTGATTTATTTCTAATTGTTTTTTAAATAAATGAATGTTACCATATAACTGATGTTCATCTACATTATCACTAGCTTTTTTATAGGCTTCTTGTAAAGTATAATCTGTTTTCCCTTTTAATTCAGGAAATAGTTTAAATAACTTTTTAGGTCCTAAACCCTTTACTCCTGGGAGGTTATCTGATTTATCCCCCATTAAACATTTCATTGTTAAGAAATTAGTAGGAAGTAAACCATATTGGGTATAAACATCATTAGGTCTATAAAACTTTTTCTTAATAGGTGAATATACAGTAACTTTATCATTTATTAATTGCAAGAAATCTTGATCGGCAGAATATATTATTACATCATCTTTTAATTTTTGAGACAAATAAGCAATAGTATCATCGGCTTCAATTTTATCTATGATAGAAATATTAATAGGCAAAGTTTTTAAATAATCAAGTAACCTCATCATTTGATCAGCGATTGATGAAGATTCTTCTTCTAATGATGAAAATACTTTAAATTTAGTAACCCTTTTTATCTTCCTATTAGCTTTATAACCTTCATAAGTATTACGTCTATTAGTAATGTTTCCCTGACCATCAAATACTAAAATAACTCTAGTAGGTTGGATTAATTTAATAGCATATCCTAAAGATTTTAAAAACCCAACTAAACCACCTATATGATTACCCTGAGGATTTACCATATTAATTATGGAAAAAGATCTTAAAAAGGTATTCATGGAATCAATTAGAAGCACCCTACTATTTAAATGTAGGGGCTCTAAAGTTGAATCCTCATGCAAGTTATTGAGTATGTCCTTATATGTTTTTTTCATTGAATTTTTGGGTGTTTTCGGTTTCTTCAGCATCTGATCCTTCTAATTTAATTTCAAAGGGACCATCTCCTAAAATCTTACCCCATTCATCCTGATGTTGTTTTTTATATTTGTCAATATCACTTTTCTTATCTGATAAAAAACCGTGAGGTGTAACTATAATTCTTCCTGTTGTTGCTACTCCAGAAATGTGATTTTTTTCTATAGATACTTTTACCTTTTTAGCCCATTCTACCTTTTTACCATCTTTAACAGCATTAACTTTTAAAGTTCCTGAATTTGATATGTTACCAAATGTTACAATAAGAGTTGAATCAAAGAACATAGTATTACCCCCTTTATTTTTCATAGTTGGAGGTTGCATAGGTCCAATTGGTTTTTCTACCCATATTTTATTAATTGCAACTAAAGTATTAGTGTAAGGTGAACTTTGTTTTCTTGATAATAAAATTTCTTGATTAATAAAATTACCAAATTGAGTTGACATAGCACCAGCATTCCACTCATTGTTATTTTTAGCCTTTTCTACTGACATTTGACAAGGAACAGACCCAATTGAATCCCAAAGGAATACTACGTCCATAGGTAAATTACCTTTTTCTTGTTCATCCATTAAATCAGCCATAAACCCTGCTACAGCTTCTACTGTTGATAATTGTCCTCTATCGGCAAAAATAAAATTACCATCAACACTTGTAATTTTTCCTTCCGCATCCTTTTCTATATCTACTTCTAGACCCATCATTTGAGCATGTTCCCAAGACCATTTCATCTCGGTAATAATAAAAACTGGTAAAATTCCCATTTTTTGGGCATTAACAGCTACTTCTAATAATGCAGTTGTTTTTCCTGTATCTGAATGACCTCTAAGTAATGTAATATGTCCTTGAGGTATTCCAGGTAATGAAACCATATCTTGCCAAGCAGAGGATAATGGAATAAAAGTTTGATCTTTAAAGGCATGATTTGTACTACCTAAACCTTTTGCGGCTTTAAACTTATCAAGGGAGAATGTCCCCTTAACAGACTTGGAGATATCACCTCCAAGGCTCATTTTTTTTCTTCCCATAAATTATTTATTTGAAAATGTCTTCGAATTCGTTTTCGTTAAAATCGTTTGACTTTTGTTTTACATTTAATGTATATCCTGGTTTGTCATCTGTACCAAAATCTGTTGCGGGTCCATCTACTATGCTATTACCTTCATCTTCTGGGTTTAACCAATTCTGAAGTGCTGTTTTCATTTCATCATAAGACCATTTCTTATAATATTTAAGCAATTCTGGTTGGTCAGATAACCATTTTTCAACCGAAGTATTATCTTCTGATAATGGAGATTGTTTTGGTTTTACTCTAAGAGATGTTTGTGGGTAAGGATTACCTTGAACTACTTCTACAGTCATATCTAAACCTTGAGCTACGTCTGTAAAATCACCGTAATCCTCATCAGCTGCATAACTTAATAATTCTTGGTAAACTTGTTTCCCAAATTCCCAAAAACGAACCCCTTTATTTTCTTCTCCTCTAACAATAACAGGAGCAAAAACTCTCATTTTAGGTTCTAATTTTTTGGCTAGTCGCCAATTTTCAGGTTCTGATGTTTTTCTAAGTTCTTTAGAAAATTCAACAATTGGATCTTTTTCACCATAATTAATAGGTGAAATCATTGTACGATTCCCAATTCCGTAGTGAAAATATAATTCCGAAAACGGATTTTCTTTGTTTTCCTTAAAAGGAACAAATCGGATTTGAGACTTCCCTTGTGGGGCTTTCCAAAAATACTGACTTCTGTCAAATTTTTGTTGGTTGTTTTGACCTGGTTTGGTCTGAAGTTGTTCTAACTTGCTTGAGATTAAATCTAAATTCATATTATAACTAATTTTTATTATTGAAACTTATTTAAATATACGAAACATACTTGCGGTAGCCAAGTTTTTCTTTAGAGATTGACAATTGTATGTATTTTTGTGTTTAACCTTTTGAAGTCGCCCCCATTAGTTAATAAAATACAATTCCTGTAATCTTGCCAATTAATTCTAAATGACGTGTCTAACACACCACCATTTAAGCTTTGAATTAAGTTATTTAAAGCATTAATAGTGTATAAAGTGTTGGATTCTTTTTTTCTATGTAGTAATATAGTTGAGGGTAAGATATAATCAGTTACATTAAAAGAGTCAACGTTATAAGTACATACATATTCATTTGTTGATTGTATATATAAAACGAATATCTTATTAAAAAGTATCTGATACTTTGAGGATATTTCTTCTAGGGTATCGTCTAATCCCTGCTCTACTGTAAATGTACAAAATAACTTATTTGCCAAATCGTCAAAATTTATGTTGTGTTGATTATATTCCATAATAAATATTAAATTTCTTTTAAAGAATCATAGTCTTTTCCATATGCTACCTTTATAACAAAACCTTCACTTTCTAAAATTTCTTTTATTTCGGGGAGGATTTGTTTTCCATCTTTAGAAGAAAAATCTACTAAAAATGAATCATAAGTATAAAGTACTACTTTACTTTGTTTTGTTTTTAAATAATTAATTAATTTGTCAACCGCTTTAACATTATAATATGTTTCGGCTGATTGAATCAGGTAGTTTAATATTTTATTTGGAGTAGGTTTTTGAATTTGGTGTTTTTCTAAAACTTTTCCCCCAATTAGTTCTAATTTTTCTGTAGTGTTAAATTTATCCCATAAAGAATTTACATATTCAGTCATGGATTTAAAAAATGGGAGATTTTGATATTCTTTAAATACTCCTCCATATAATTGTTTAAAAGTTAATTCTTTAGATTGTTGATATTGGTCAGAAGTCAGCGAATCAACGCCGAAATACTGCATCCCCAATTGTGTATGTACGGAGTCTCTACTTAAAGGATAGTCTATCAATTTAGCGACAATTCTTACATGATATGAATCATAATCAAATTCAAAAAAGTAATCATTTTTGGGAATAAATGCAGAACGAGACCCATCTTTTTTGTTTAATGCCGCAAAGTTTATATTATTAAATGAATTTGTAGGTCTTGTAGTTAAATTATATAAATTATATTTAGTGTATACTACATCATCTTTTAAAAACCATTCTTTATGGTTATAGTCAAAATGTTTATCAAATAATTTAGGATTAACTTTTAAACCTTGTTCTTCTATTGATTTAAATACTTGAGGGAATTTATTAGAATAAAATTCATTATGGGGTGTTTTATAATCTGTATGAAGGATTATTTGATCTTCAATATCTTTAAATATTTGGTTTTGTTCATTATAATGATGCCCAATTGGAATTAACTGATTAATATAAGGTTTTGTAGAATATAAATCATACATCTTATCCTTTAATCTAGAACCATATTCAGAACCTTTATAACTAATATCCATTAATTTTTTATTATCAAAAAAGTATAAACACTCTTTTTTATTTATAGTGTAAATAACATCATATTTACTATCTACCCATTCTATTACTTTATTAAAATCTAAATGATAAGCTTCTGAATGGTTTATAGGAAAAATATATCCTTTACAATCTAAAGTTTTAAAATATATTAAACTTGGGGAATTAAGAGAATAATGGTATTGGTCATTTAAGGGAATAATATTAAGGTAACATTCTTTACCTCCACAATATAACCTATTTAACTGTTCTTCAGTCTCTACAATATAATACATAACCTTTTTACCCTAAAATCTAATATCCCCCAGAAGTCATATTTAAACTTCCAGGACCCCCATTTGGGGATTTCTTATCTGGGGTGAATATACGCTTCCTTTCTCGGGGATCCAAGCTTATTTTGGAAATTATTGAATTTACTTGTTGTTCAATTTTTTGTCTATTAAAATCATTAATAGCTATCAGTATTTTATTTTTACTTGCCTTATGGTTAGGACCATCCATTATAGTACCATCTCCCATAACATGATAATACCCTGAGAAGTCTAGGTTATTGTTTTGGAATTTAAGTAAACCCACATCAGTATACTGGTTTATTAATACGTCTATTTTTTGTGGTTGAGCAAATTGAGCTAAATCTTTTAAATAACTTTTTATTCCTGAGTAGTTTTTATTTATATTATTTACAATTTTTTGATTAGTAGTAATAATACCTGCTATAGGAAGTGATATTAAAGTATTATCATCATATAAAGGCCCAGAAATTTTCCAAAATATTTTAAAGGGAGTATATAAAACATGATTATATGTTCCCTTTTTATTATTTAAAATATCATATGTATCTTTACTAATTTCTATAATAGTAGAATTTTTAGAACTAGCTTTGCGACAAAAATATCTTTTAAAAGCACCCCTTTTATAATCTTTTTCAGTAGGTGAAGGAAGAAAATATGGGGGTGTTTCTCCATTATTAATAGTACCTATACTGTTTTTTGACTTAACAGATTTAACATATATAGAATTACTAGTAGATAAATTTGATGTTGAAGTGTTTGTACTAACCCTATATAACTTTATATCATCTTTACTTAGTGGAAATTTTCCTACTCTACAAGAACCGTCAAATAACTCATAGTAGTCTCCTCTATAAGAATTTCCATTTACGTCAACAAGATCCCCTCCAGTTGTTTGGAGGTTTGTTTTTACTTTATTTTTTGGATAATATACTGACATTTTATCTTGGTACGTGTTTTACTTTTCTTGTTCTTAAAGGAGTTCCTGCTTTTACTTGTGCTCCTGTAATTGCAGATTTTCCATCGCACGGGAACATTTGGTTAATAATTTTAATTCTGGTTGATTTATGGTTTGAAAAATCATTTTGGCCAAATTTATATTGGTAATAATATGCTGTATAATCAGGACCTTTAGATAAATACTTTTGCATCCAACTCTTTTTATAAAAACCACCACCATAACTATTTGCTATGGCTCCTACTATAGCAAATGCTCTTTCTGTATTCCAACCTTTATTACCTAATTTATTATATACTGCTTTTATAGCTCTTAACCTCTTTTGCTTAAGGAAATTAAATTGATCTGTATCATACTTGCTATTACCTACTATTTTTTCTATACCTTCTTTTACCCAACTAACATAGTAAACCCCATATGGAGTTGCTCCATTTTTTTGAATATCTCTATGCTTTACACCATTTTTAGCTATCTTTATAACTTCACTTTTACTACCTCTACTAAAGAATGTACTATACCCATATTTGTCTATCATATATTCTAAAAAATCAGCTAATCCTCCTCTAGCATAGTGAGCAATTCCTATAGTACCACCATCTAGTGAAGTAAAATCATTAAAGGCTTTACCTGTTCCCCCAAACACGCTAGGTGCATGGGCAATAACACCATAAATTATTTTTTCATAAAATTCTTCATTTAAATCACTTGGAGAAATTTCAGGATACACACAATTTTCTACAAGGGGAGCTTCTTTTTTATCAAGAGTAACACTTGCTACATTTTCCCCATCATCTGTCTCTCCATTGGAGGAGGTTTGAGGAGGAGTTTTAGCTTTTGGTGTATTTTTATCTATTTTGTTTTGTTGATCTTGAAATGAATTTGATTCAGCATCTTTTCCTTCAAAATCTATATTTAAAGTTTGACCTTTAATAGTAGTATTCCACTTATTACTATTAAAATTATGAGTAATACTATGTAATATAAAAGCTATTCTAGCATTTCCTTTTGTTGAACCTGATTGAATTCTGTAACTATCTGGTAGTCTGTTTTTATCAATAATAAAAGCTGAATGGGGTATTAATCCTGTTATTCCATCCATAGTAAGGGAAAATTCTAAGGGAATTAAAGTTTGTCCTCTTTTTACTGGATCCTTAGCATTGAGTTGGTTAACAAATTTAAGTCCTACATTAATAGAAGCATTAACATCATTAGCATTATATTGCATTCCGCAGTAAATGTTGGCTAAATGGTGTGTTAACATAGTTAAAGGGCTATTCCCCCCAGAGTCTGCTTTGTTAGAAGAATTTCCATCTGGATCAATATCTGTTGTCATTTTTACAGGTGCTAATCTATCTACAATTCCTCTATTTAAATGAGAAAAAGCATAATCATCAGCATTTATTCCCTCGGGGTTTGCTTGAGCAGATACAACTATTTGAGTAGCTAAATCATTTGAGATTTTTGAAGAAAAACCATAATCATATACAGTATTCCCCAAACCAAATATTTTTAATTCTGTGTATTTTGTTTTTGAAGGATCATTAATTTTATCATCTAATATTCTCAAAACATTAGTTTCATCGTCTGGGTATAGTCTAAAATCATTCGCACCTCCTATAGATTTAGAAATTCCTTTTAAAATTTCATCTAATAATTGAGCGGTAGAAACTTGATTTGTATCCGGAGATTGTAGTTTAGCAAGTGTAGATGTAATAAAATTACAATTTACTAAAATCTCCATTAATTTACCTCTATTAGGATTTTCTGAATCATAATAAGGAGATTGATCATTTAATACTGCTGTTACTTTATTGGCATCATCTTCTTCTTCAGCTACTACATTTTTTAAAGCTTTGGCATCATTAACTACTTTTTTTACCTTTCCAGAATTTGAATCTCCCCCCAACCAATCAGTAAATCGGTTGAAGAGTGCAGCTTGAGCAGCACCAGAGGTTGGATTAAATGTTTGAGCAGAATTATAGATTAAATTCCAAAAACTTCCTTCAGCTTGTATTTCTCCTATAACAGCCGCATCAGAAAGAGTTCCACCTTCCTTAAAGCTAGAATTTATTTGGGTACCTATAGCTGATCCTACTAACCCTCCTTTATCTCTAAATGGGATTAAACAAACTGAAGGATCACATGAAAATTGGGTGATATTAGTACTACCAAAGGTATAGTCTTGATGATAATCAATTTTTATATAAGGGGTTGCTGATTTTTTGTCTTTACCATAAAATATATTACAATGATGGTTCATTATAGCTAATAAATGCCCTAATGTAATAAAAACCATTGGTTTACCTTCATCATCATTATCATCATTTGCATCAATCTGTCTAGCATCCTCTCCATTTGGGTTAAAGGCTCCTGTAAATAAAGTAAAAAGTTTAGATGAGACAACTGGAGGTTCTACTGCCTCTTCCCCATCCAAATGGTGTCTCATAACTTGATATGAGTTTCCTCTAGAAGCAAAATAACCATTAATATCTTCTTCTTTAGAAGGAGATTTAACCTCACCCTTATTAGTAAATTTAAGACCAGAATAAGGGCTATTCCCAAAACATTTATTTAGTAATTTAACATAGGCTTTGTTTTCATCTTTAGTACCCTTTGTAGTAATAAAATTAGGTGGGGGGACATCTCCTGCACTAAAATTTTGATCTTCATAATTTGATATCCCAAATTCATAAAGGGAATATATTATATTTTCAAAAATAGAAGAAAACCTATTAGCAACTACAGAAGGAAGAAAGTTAGTTTGATCACTTCCAAACCCACCTGTGTCTGTAGCATCCTCATTTACTGTATTATCCTCTTGATCAGATACAGCTTCTTCTTGAGAAATACCGGATGCTTTTTCTGAGTTTTGGTTGGTTCTTAAAGATTCTAAAATATCTCCAGCACCTACTACTTCAATTTTACAATCATAACTTCCATCAGTATTTATTTCCCAAGAAAAGTTTTTAACAGTTCCTAATAAACCCCCCCAATTTCCACTTTCTGATACTCTTTTGTTTTGGGTTGCTTTTAATAAATCCTCTTTCTTTTCATATTTCCAAGGATTAAAGGGTAGGGGACTATTTACATGTTTTCCATCATTTGTAAAATAATTAGTATGTCCAAATTCTACAAATACAGAAAAACCTAACTTCATATATAGAATTTCTATAATTTCTAATTGAGCTAAATTATGACATTTAAAATCAATTTTTATTTCTTGTAGTACCCCTAATTTACCTCCAGTTCCTATTTCAAGATTAGTAATACCTGGCATAGGTTTATATCCTAGTTCGTCTATATCTAAACCTCCATATGATCCATTTCCATTTAAATCTGCCTTTCCTAAACCATATCTTAAAATAGCACCTTTATCTGCGGTTTTTTTTATTACTCCTCCTTGTAATACAAAATCATTAGCTAAATTACCACCTTTAATACGATCTCCATATTTTGCAATTAAAGGATTACCATCAATAATTTTAGACATAGAAGTAACTCTATACCAAGAATTTCTGTTTGTACTAAATTGTAAAGTATTAGTATCCCTTTCTTTTTGAGATAATTTAGCTTGTCGAAGGTTTATTTGTTTATCAACCCATGGTTTAAACTCTCCACCAGCTATATTTGTATAACTTTTTCCCATAATTACCTTGAATTATTTTTATCCGAGTATTCTTCTAAGGCTACACTTAAATCAGCGGGAATTCTTAACTCAAACCCAACTGGGGCAAATAAAGAATCTCCAGGTAAATTATTAGCCATAGCTATTACCCACCATAAAGTAGAATCACCATAAAAATCGTTTGCTATCAAATCTAACCTATCATTATAACCTACCTCAATATAATAATCATTACTTGCTAAGACAACAGAAGGGTAAATTTGTTGATAAAAAGCTGGGATTTTATCATATCTTGTAGTTTGTATGTAATTATATCTACTTGCCATAAATGTTAATTTCTGTATCCTCCACTTTTTCCAAAATTATCTCTCGCTCTTTGTCTCATTTTTTCATTAATTTTTAAAGTCGTTTGTGCTTCGTTATAAACATCAAAAGCAGCTTTGTTAACTTCAACACCATCAATAAAATAAGTTCTTGTAATTGGAACTTCTTGGTTATTTATAGTTTCTGTTTCGATTTGATTGTTTATGTTTTCAAGGAGATCTGGGTCATTTTGTTGACTATTGTTCCATTCGGAAAATTTCTTTTCGAGGTCTGATCGATCTAATGGGTTGGTATTATTATTTAATATTTTTGAAATATCTTTTACATATTGGTTTTTATCAGTTGTATCTTGTACTATTTCAGGTGGTTGAAAGTTTTTCAAAACAAAATCAGAAACTGAACCTGTTGGTTCTGTTGATGGGGGTGTTTCAGGTTCTTCTTCTTTTGGTTGTGAGACTTTTTGAGGTAGACATTCTTCTACTAAATTCTTATCATTAAGATAACTTTGAATACCCGTTGTTTTATCAGTTATAACAAGTGGTGTTTTAGTTCCTCTTTCTGGTAATTTATCTAATATAGGAATAAAACCAAAACTAATGCTACATATCATAGGTAATTCCATCTGTTTATCACCTGAAACTCCTTCAGTAGATCTCATTTTAATTTCCCATGGGTACTCATTTTCAATATTAATATCTATATTAGTTAATATTCCTGGGGTTCTATAAAAATATTCACCTAGAGTAAACCTAATTAAATTTCCTCTCATATACCCATCTCTACTATAATCAGAATATAAAGTAGATACTAAAAAGTTTAATTTTTGCCATAAAGGTTTCATTTCATCTTTTGAAGTAGCAGCAATTAAAAAACTTACATTTACACTTCTATCATGTCCTTGATATGTATAAAAGTTTTCTCCTCTACCTGCATATTTAGTCCCTTCCCATTGAGCTGTATGGTTATCTGCAAATGCTGTTATGTATGATCTAAAATGTACTTTAGTAGTATCAGGACAATCATTACATATAGCTTCAAATCCAAATTTAATTAAATCCCTTGCTGAATTTTTGTATACACTTGTTTGGTCTACAAAGGGGTTTGAAGTATCAGAATATAAAGACATCATATTTATCCCATCTGATTTACCCACACCCGGGGCTTTAATTCTATTTTCTATAGCATAATAGTCTGTATTTGATAAATTCCCTTTTAGTTTTCTTGTAGAGTAATCTGATCCTGGGGTTATTGCTACAGGTATGTTACCTTCTAAATTAGGAGAAGGTCGTTTTGGAGTTTGACTAACTAAACTATCATAAGTCATAGCATTAGAAAAGAAATTTCTATTAAATCCTTGTCTTCTTGTAACATCTAACTTTCCATCATAATTAATATCCCCTGTTACAGTTTGTTCATTATCAACCCAAGGAGATTTAGAAGAGGAAGGAATAATTGAAGCTCTACCTAAATTACCTTGTTGAACAATTGAAAAAGGTTCATTATATATAGGTATTTTTTGAAGCTCTTTTTTTTCTGCAGCTGCAATAGCTTTTTTTATATCTACAATTTGGTTATTCCACCCTATATAGTTAGAGATGGCTACCCTTGAATCAATTAAAGGAACACCTTGTTTCCCCCCGGATGTTACAAAACTACCTATATACTTAGGAGCATCCTGAACTAATATATTAGCATTAGTTTTTAAAGATACTTCTTTAATGTTAATAGGGTTTGATTCTGCAAGAGGATTAATTATAGTTTGTAAATCAAGACCATTAGCCCTGAGTACATCATATTTTCTTTTAAAAGTAGGATTATTTCTGTAAATATCAGGTGTACCCTGTGTATTATCCTCATTTTTATAAGGACCTATAAATTTAGGTGAAGAAAAAGTATTTAGAGGAGCTCCATTATTAGTTGTTGAGTATGATATAAGAGTATTTCCTAAACCATATACTGAACCAGGACCACCAAAATAGTTAAACATTAACCCTGATCTGCTGTTTGCCCCATCAGCAAGTCCTAAAAATTTTCTTGAATTTTGAGCTGTAGGAGAAGTTGAGAAAGAATTATGATCTTCTTGGTTTAATATAGTACTATCCGTAATATATTTTAGATTAAGAAGTCTATTTTCATCCTTCTCTTCATGTGATACTATATAGGCATATTTGTTTCGTGGATTTAGTAACTCGTTTACACCTATACCTGCTTGAGGTAAATGTACTCCACTTCCTTGAACGGCTACTTGTCTTAAAAGATTACCTACATTATATTGTTGAGTATTTCTTAAACTACCTTGCTCTCCTGTTTGGATTAAAGGGTTTGATGCATTTAATCCAATTTGTTTTTGGATAAAAAGTAATCCTTGTGGAAAAGTAGTAGTAAATTTACCAATTCTAATTGCATCTTCTGCCGTTTTAATAATGGCTGCTGTACTACCTCTAACTGGAAAATCTCCATAGGAATTTTTTGTAAGACCATTAATAAAGTCAGAACCAACTCCACCTTCATCCCCTAAATCAGATTTAATAAAGGGTTGTCCACTATCACCTCCACCTTTAACATCATTGCCAAAACGGAGGGACTTAAGTAGAGTTTCCCTATCTTTAAGACCTATGATTGCCATTTATTTTTTATTCAGGTAAATTGTTTACATACTTAGATGGTGTTTCACCGTCTAAATCTAATGCTGAACTTCCTGGATTTAGAGATAAGTTAAGGTTGGTTTGGTCTAATGTTTCATCTCCATTTATAAATTTTGAATCTGAAAAGTTTGGTATAGAAGCTGTTGCTCCATCCAAATTACTTAATTCTGAACCTTGGTTTAGTAATTTATCTAATATTCCCATAATTGTTAATTTGTTTTGTTTATATATAAATATTGAATTAGCTGAAAACTGGACGTGTTTTTTGAGCAAAATCAGAGTATGAAAGAGTAACTTGTTTATTATTAATAACACCTCCAAGAGTCATTGCTAATTTTTCATAGTCTAAAGATTGATTAAACTGAGTAGAGGGTTGGGATGATCGTGGGTTTTTAGATCTTTTATCTAAATCTGTACCTGCTACTATAGTATCTTTGTCATTGAATAATGTTATTTTTCCTTCATCATGTAATTCCCTCTTCCCATATCCTGGAGCTTTAGGTTCAAATTTAGCATCATCAGCTAAAGCAAATATAATACCCCCAACTGTAGCGGCAGCAACTGCTGCTAAAGCAATTAAGGGACCTGTACCAATACCTAAAGTTGCAGCGGTTGCAGCTGCAAATTCAGCAACTGCTTTTGCTGCAGTAACAGCTAATAATATTCCTTGTCTAGCTATCTGTACCAATGTTGCAGCTCCTTGAGCTATCATTGATCCTAATATAGTTGTTTCAGCTACTCCTCTTGCAACTCCTATCCCTAATGCAATTCTATCTTTTAAATTGTTAAAAACTTTAGCTACTCCTTGAGCTAAATAAGTACCTAAAGTTCCTTTTTCAGTAGCTGATCTTACTCGGGCAGTAGCAACTCCTATTTTATCTTGTATATTTTTCTTAATACTAGAAAGTAAACTTGCCTTTTCATGCACTCTTGCTATCGCTAAATTTCTATTTTTGGCTTTACTGAAGAAAGTTTCTCTACCTTTCCAATAAGATAGTTGTTTGGCATTAATTAAGCCTATTTTTTCTAAAATATATGCTGCTTTAGCAGCTACATAACCTCTATTAGTAAATGCTTCTTTTACTTTTAAATATGTATTTTGTAATGCGGTTGTGTTTTTTGAAGCTATATCCGTTGCGAGTTGTTGTTTACCTAATGAGAAAATAGCAGCTCTGGTCATTTGGATACCTTTAAATGCAAGACCTATCCCTTTTACTAATGCGTAAGCTTTAACTAAAAATCCTAATAATGGAGTAAATCTAGCTACCACAGAACTAACAGTTCCTAATATACTAACAAAGGCATCAACTACAGGCATTAAAGGTTCTGCTAAATTTAAAAATAATGTTTGTAATTTTTGCATAGCTGCCGTAAACCTTTCTTGAACATTATTAGCTTGGAGTTGATCTTTTAATTGAGCATCTCCTAATTGCCTCATAGCTTCTTTCATGCCCTTTTCTTTAACAGTTCTGTTAAAGGCTGCTTGGGCATCTTCACCTGGTGGCTGTGGATTACGATGACACTCTCGGCAAGTAATGCTATCCCATTTCTTCAGGTTCATACGTGCATCATGTGCCATGATCAGACGGCGCTCATTGAATTTCTCTAAAGTAGAGTAATCATTAGCGAACTCTAAATAGAGTTCTCTTGCTCCATCAACCACATGTGTTGCTATTGCTAGATGTAAATTTCCAAGACCCTGAGGGATGTGGCAGTCTTTACATCCTGGATTGGCACCCAATGCACCATAATGGGAAGAGTCTTGTAACTCTTTCTCTGGGTAGGTCATGGAATGACAACTGGTACAAAACTCATTGGTAGAAACAGCTGCTTCACCAGCTAGTACTACGGCAGTCATAATGATGCCAAGTACCGCACCAATAATCAAACTACTCCCGAATATATTTGTTCCGCGTCCCATTATTATTTACCTTTTTTAGATTCTTCAGCTGTAGCTTGGAATTCGTCATGCATCTTGAATTTCGGTTCCCCCGTAAATGCACCTGGTAGTTTGTAATGTTTATGCATAGCTTTGGCATCTGCTACATATTTTTCAAAATCAAACGAATATTTTTTATGTACGTCTGGAGTAAATGGGGTATATGGCTCTTTCGTTCCCTTCCACCCTGAACCCTCATAATTCAGATGACAAGCGCTGCAACGTTCAACAAAATCAAAGTCCTGCCCAGTAGATGCAAGCTTCTTGCGTGGTGTTGTTTTTCCCTTTTTCTCAAATTTTGCACCCGCCTTACGATGAATGCCACGGTATTTAGAACCTGCTCCATGGCAGGATTCGCAACCTACACCTTTGGTATATTTATTCGGATCTTCAAT
>ENA-ORDA01001554-ORDA01001554.1-marine-metagenome-genome-assembly--contig:-NODE-1554-length-19117-cov-3.852731_pt1 | contig 19117 bp, 32 predicted proteins | sample MGYA00237778_ERZ508506 | MGnify/ENA primary metagenome ERZ508506 (study PRJEB26177, sample SAMN06267891) | marine metagenome | isolation source: Monterey Bay, California, USA | place: Pacific... | reverse complement strand
AATCCAAATGCTTTATTCCAAAGTCTATTAACAATATTTGCAGTAAATGTAGGATGATCTTCACTTATCATCCATTGTGCAAAACTAGGCTGAAGTTTATTTCTCTTACGAGTCTCTTTAACTCTACCACCAACAGGTGTAACTGCTTTAACAACTTCTCCCGGGTCGCCATCTTTATATTTATAATCATGAGGTAAAGAAAGTACCTTCTTAAGATCACTATCTACTTTGTTACGATACCCACCTTGTTGCCAGAATTGACCAATCTCATTAAGAGCCCCTTTTGTTTCTTTAGCCTTATCTGTTGCCTCTGCTTCTTTACGAAGTCTTTGATATTCTTTACGCATACCTTTATCACTTCTTGTATTAACAGTAGTAAAGAAAGCACTCATTTCATAATACTCCATTTGTGACCAATCATCAAACGGGTGATCATGACATTGCGCGCACGAGACATCCATACCAGCAAATCCTTGAAAAGTATTAGATACATTATCAAGTAACATACCTTCATCTCTCAAAAAGTATCCAACTGCAGGGTTAGTATATATAGTGCCTTGAGCTGTTAAGATGTCTTTAACTAATTTATTATAAGGTTTATTCTGCTTTATTTGATCTCTAACCCATGTAATGTATGTTTCACCAGATACATTACCATTAAGCTTCTTTTTTAATCTAAGAGTATCAGCATAGAAGTTAAACATTGACTCATTATAACCTTGAGAATTAATAAGATATTTAACTAATTTTTCTCTATCATTATATTTTTTAAACTCTATACTCTCTTCATATGTTGGTATTCTTCCAACAATATCAAGAAAAGCTCTTCTAACAAAAACATCATCAGATGATTTCTTAGGCATAGATAATTTCTTATACTTTAAGTCTTGTGCAATTATCTCATCAATTTTATTACTGTGATTTACTTCTCCATAGAGTGATGTTGCAACGAACATCAACACACTATATAATAGGTATCTCATCTAAATATTTAATCACCGACCTATAATATTCTTAAACTCGTGTGTATTAAATTGAATATCATCCCATGTATCTTCATCAACATCCTTACTGATAAGATCAGCTAACATTACAGAAGGCTTGTGATTGAGACCAGTACCAGCAACATATCGATGACCAGTTAGCCCGGCTATAACAGGGTTGGAAGTATCTAGAGATCTAATATTCATTTCATCTGCAAAGTCAACATATGCACTAAACTCACGAGCAAGAGAGGCACCAAGTAAATGATGGGGTCTTGTTTTATCCCAGATACCATCATCCATTAGACGCTCAATAAGATGCTGGCGACCAGCACACCAACGGTCTAGATGTCCTAACCGCCCAGGTCTATTAGAAAGACTTACACTATTATACCATCTATAGTCAAAAGAGATAGCAATATAATCTGCATTATCAGACATAAACTTATAACAGTCAACGAGCTCTTGATAGCTATTACCCTGTACAACTCCAATCTTAAGAGCATCAACTTCCGGAGTACCATTAAGAAGAAATTGTAGCCATGATCTAATAGTTCCAGCAGAGTCTTCTAAAACATCCGGAACAATATAAAAAGTAGGATTAAGTTCCTCAGCATACTTACGATACTTGTTAGGATCAAATGATTCTCCAAGCTCAAAGATAGAGTTATCCAAAAGAACTTCCCTACCAGCAGCCAAAGAACGTTTGAAGAATTTATAGTACTCAGGATGTGTTTCAAACAAATGAACTAAAGCATAATCATAATCATTATAGGATTGAGATGCATCTAAAATAGAGATAGGAGATTCATGACTTACTAGCATACCTAATTATAACTGTTGCAAACTGATAATCAAGCATAAATATATGTATATGGCAAACATTATTAGTAGTGTAGGTAGTTTTCTTAATGCAGCAAATAGTAAAGCAGATCGCCTTACTTCAATTGCGAAGGGAGCATTATGTATACCTTCTATGATAGCAGGGTTACCTGACTTTGGTAGAAGCCTTATAGGTAACATTAAAATAACAGATGCTGTTATAGGTAATCTCAAGAAAGATATTATTAGTGATTTAATAGTTGGTTCTATAGGTGGTGTAGTAGATAAGATTACTGGTTCTATTAATAGTCTTATTGGTTCTGTTACTGGTTTAATTTCATCCTTAGGTGGGGTTTATGAACAAGGTAAAGATTTTTATGAGGATACAAAAACTAAAGTAAAGGATATTAAAAACTTTTCGGAAAGTAAAGAAAATTGTAATTTTGCTGCAGCTACTCTATTAAATTGTATAACAAGTCAAGCGTTAAGTAATTTTGCTGCAAGAGATGCAGTTAAAGTTAGTAAGAAGCTTAGAAGTATAAGTAGTTTTACGAATGAGCTTTCTGATAAGATAGCATCCCCTGCTGGTGCAATAAACAACACAATTAATAAAGCAGCTTATGAGGTGAGTAGAGCTGAGCGGGTAATGAGTAAGTCTAATATATTTTAAGATGTTTAATGATTTATATATAGGTAAGGTTGTTTATGATAGCGATCTATTAATGGAAAGCGATACTAAACCAAAAAATAGAGTAAAGGTTTATATTTCTGGTATAACTCCATCTGGTGAAGAAAGTTTTTTACAACCACGCGGATCTACAAATGAAAACACTCTTACAGAGGATACATTAAATGTTGTTGGTACAGATATTTATGCATATGTTATGCAGCCTGTAATGGGGTCAGGATCCGGTGCAACTTACAATGCTAATACAGATATCTTAACAGTTGCAGACTCTGGAGATATTAATGACCTAAATGCACAACCACCTGCAGCTGCTTTTACGCATGTAAGTGATGGGTTTGTAGGTGGTAATAGTATTGGTTCAGCTGGGGTGAATGTTACAGGTATGGCCTATAGCCCTGATAACCGATCAAATGCTTATAAAGGTATGATGTCGTTGCCTAGTGTAGGTGCTACTGTTTTAATTAGCTTTTTAAATGGTCAAAGAGGTACACCTATTATATTAGGAGTTGTACCAGGAACTGCTGATGTAGCATCAATTCATGGTGTTGGTCTTAGAGATGAAGTATTTCCTAACTACCCAGTCGCTTATAGTAACTTAGCAGAAATCTCTGAAATAGCATAAAAATAAACTATATTAATATGGCTGAAGAACCAATAACACCACCCGGCACTCCACCGTTTGTCCCAGAGATTACAGATCCAAAATTAGCCTCTGACGTTGTGGATGCGCCACTACCGGTGCCGACGATTGACGAAATGCGGAAGGGTTTGGCGAATCTAAAACCCGGGTGGGACGATAGGTTTCCGGTAGAGGATTTCATCATACCGGATACACCACCTGCTATCAATTTCGAAGACAAAGAAGAAACAAGTCAAGAAAGGTTACCTTTTCTTTCAGAATTTAAAAAGACGATAGAAAGTCCTACCGAGTATGTAACCAAAAGGAGTCAGAGTGTTTGGAATACAGGTGCTGGCGCCATGGTCTGGGATGAAAATACCGGTCAAGAAAGATGGATGGTAACCCATCAATCTGGTGATAATTTAAACTTCACAAATAAAGGTGTAAGTCTTTTAGCAACAAATAATAAGCAAGAGAATATTCTCGGTGACAATTTTTCTACTACAAAAGGAGATTCATTCGTTCAATCACAAGGCAACAAAGAAGAAAAAACGTTTGGTGATTTTACTCTAATTGCTGGTAATCCATCGTTCTTTACTAATCCTTTATATGATAACTGGTTTGAAGAGTATCAAGATATAGCAGCTGCAAAGGCTGGTCCGGAATTAGCTTATGGTGGCTTTGGTAACAATACAAACGCAGAATATCCAATCGATGGTACTCTAGCGGAAGACGGTTCAGTAGAAGGTGGGTCGTTTAATAAGAATCCAGCACAAGAAGGTGTACAGGATATAATGATTGAAAAGTCTGGTAAATTAGCAGAAATAGAATCTGAAATGGGTGTAGGTGGTAATATAAAGCTACTAACCGCTAAGCATATACTGTTACAAGCAGGAGGTGGTACCGCATCTTTCGACTCTGGTATTACCGTTCCTAATGGTAGGTCAGTAACTAAAAACTATAAAGTAGAAGATGGTAAAGCAGTTGAGGAAACACAACCTGTTAGTGTATATGAAAGTAAGGATACAGCAAATGGTATACCTTTCGGTGATGTGCATATATCAGCCGGTACTAAAATTCGAATGAATGCTGGCGCAGGTGGAGTAGGTATTACATCTGCTGGGGATGTTAGTATTGCTTCTACAGGTAGATATACAATTGGAGGTGCAGAAGTAGCAATCGGCGGTAGTACTATTGGTGATAGTGGTAGAGTAACTATAGTATCAGATACAGATGTGTTTGTTGATAGTGGTCAGTTAATTACACATAATGCACCATATATTAATAATATAGCTAAAGAGCAAATTACTCATGTTACCCCTTGCGCTGTCTATACTGGAGACTTACATGTAACCGGTGATTTAAGAGTTGAGGGAAATATTTGGGTATGCGGTTTCTATGGAGTAAGGGCTAAAGGAGATATAGTTGCAGGTGGTGGAGCAGTATCGTTACTTAATCATAGACACGGTGGTATATGTCCGGGAGATTTCAATACCTGCAAGCCCCTCACCGGACCCGGGCAGAATTAAGTAGGGGTGGAGGGAATCGAACCCACACTCAATCGATTATGAGTCGACTGCTTTCACCGTTAAGCTACACCCCCTAAAAGTCTAAAGTATTTCGTCTACTAGACCTAGATCAAGACAAAGCTTTGCATCAAACCAAAGATCGTGCTTTAGAATCTCATTGAGCTTTTTCATTGGCACTTTAGTATACTCTTTATAGATTGCTTTAATTGTATCCATTAAGTGCTTGTTATTCTCCATATCATCCTCTAAGTCAGTATACTTACCATACATACCGGATGATAGTTGATGGATAAGCATCTTAGAATACTTACCAATATAGCGCTTTGAACCAGCTGCTGAAATAATAGTAGCAGCAGATGCAGCTGCACCATCAATATATGTATGCACTTCAGCATTAAGATTGCGAATAGTATCTAGTGTTGCTAACCCTGCAAAAAGCGAACCACCATAGGAGTTAATACGTAAGTTGATAATTGGATTAACATCCAAGAACTGCCCGGAAACTGCTAACTTTTTATCTACAGCATGTAGTGTAGAGTTTAACTCTAGAGCATTAGATTCTGAAACGTCACCATAAAAGTATACTTCATTTTCAATAGCTCTAACAGCTCCTCCACCTCCGCCTCCTCCTACATTCATTTTTCCTGCAAGTAAGGCTTCAATTGCTGCTGTTGACTCTTCGTCACCTTCTCCTAGTTCTTGTTGGTTAGTATATTTCCACTTCATAGTTGATTTTCTGGGTAGCCTTTAGTATCACCAACTAACAGCAGAGATATATCTCGGCGCGCCGCCGATACAATTAGTTCTTCTTTTGCAGTTAATGACTTTTTTGTTTCGAAAAAATGAATACTGAGCAAACCAATATTGCGCCATTTTCCATTCGATCTTAAAATAGATAAGTGATTAGCAGCAACATCATCATCTTCCATAATTTGAAAGTATGGGGTCATACTAAACTCTTCTCTATGCGTACTCATTATAAGGTAGAGATATTTATTATCAACCACTTTCTTTAATATACCGCCCATTTTTTCTAAAACAAAAGCACCACCGGCTAGCTCATTTATAACTCGACGACCTCTCTTTTTAGTTGCTTCATACACGAGCTTCATCTTCTGCGTACTAACGCCAGTATGATACTTACCTCCGTTATGAAATTTATGGATAATAACTCTATCTGCTTTTAATGCATCTAGAAGATTCTCTATATAGCCTTGTACTTGTGATTGTAGCTCTAGCTGCGTAGCATTAATAGGATCTTTTGGATCTTGCTTATTCTTTCTCTTGCTATGCTCTCTCTTAAAGTACCAGCCCACAAACGGTAAAAATATACCATACCAAAAATCCTTAATAAATTGTAAACAGTCCTCGGTAAATGCTCCTAAAGTAAAATGTATTGCATCTAAGAAGTTAATCATATATAAAGGTGTTATAATATTTATGTCATAACACTAATAAAGCTAATGTTTAACCTTCGCAAGTAGAGCATTCATTCAAAGAACGTGCTAGCTCTTGCGCTGGATTAGCACTACGTTGATAGTATAGAGACTTGATACCATTTTCCCAAGCCCATACTAGAAGTTCATTAACTTCTTTAGGTTTTGTCGAAGGAGGAACCATCATATTAATAGATTGTCCTTGATCAATATACTTCTGCCTCTGTGCAGCTTGTATAAGAATTTCCTTTTGAGATATCTCTCCAAAGTTCTTAAAGACTTCCTTTTCATGATCTGTAAGGAACTTCAAGTGCTGAACTGAACCGCCCTTAGTTAGAATGCTTTTCCATGTAGGAGTATCATCTTTATCATAGTTCCTTAAGACTTTTGTTAGTTCAGGGTTCCTATAGGTAAACTTACCCTTTGCTAAGTCTTTTGTAAAGTAATTACTATTAAGCGGTTCGATAGAAGGACTCACTTGCCCTAATATAAAGGAACTACTAGTAGTAGGCGCAATAGCTACTAAACAAGAGTTCCTTAAACCATAGCCTTCCATAAGAGAAGGAACTCCATATAGATGAGCCATTTCTCTAGAAGCAGCTGTTGTACGCTCTTCAATAGTCTTAAAGATAACAGAGTTCTGTAATTTAGCTTCCATAGACTCAAAAGCAATACTTTCTTGCTGTAAGTATGAATGCCAACCTAATACACCTAAGCCTAACGCTCTTTGTGTAACAGCAAACTTATGAGGTGACTCCATATTCTTGATACCTCTTGTTTTGTTAATGAATTCAGTCATAACAGCATCAAGGAAGAATGTTAGTGTCTCAATAGCATCAGTCTCTACAATCTCAGCCCATTTAGCTAAGTTGAGAGAAGATAGATCGCAAACGAAAGACTCATCTTCCTCTGTAGATAAGAAGATCTCAGTACAGAGGTTAGAAGCATTAATACGCTTACTCTTATCTTTGTATACTTGTGGTGCTTGATTATTGGCATTATCAGAGAAGAAGATATAAGGATATCCTGACTCATAACGCTTTTTAATAACCTTACCCCAGATGCCACGCTTTTGCTTATCACCTGCAATCATTGATTCCATCCATTCATCACTGACTGTAACACCGATAGATAGATCTTGAATAGAATTACCCTCTCCACGAATACCTAAGAACTCTTCGATATCACCATGATCAATAGGAAGGTAAGCAGCAAAAGAACCTCTACGTACATTACTTTGTGAAATATAATTTGTTAAAGCATCAAAGACGGTTAACTGATGATGAACACCTGTAGACGTACCTCCAGTTGAGATCTCCGCACCTCGAGGACGAACATCACCAAAGTAAGCGGAAGTACCACCACCCACCTTAGACATAGTACCAACTTCAGCAATCTTACCTAGAATCTTCTCCATATCGTCTGGAATATAGGAACCAAAGCAAGAGATAGGCAATCCACGATCTCTTCCAAAGTTGGACCATATAGGTGATGAAAGAGAATAAAATCCTCTATGCATGTAATCGATAAATTTATCAGCCCAACCTTCAATACCTAGATACTCCTGCGCCTTAGTTGCAATATCTATGATACGTTGTTCAGGTGTCTCACCAGGTAGTAAGTAGCCTCTCTCGAGAAACTTACGCGAGTCGTCGTTAAGCCAATAAATATCACTCATGTTACTATACTATTGTATACTACGTTTTAATTAAAACAAGTCATCTTCATCAAAAGATTGACTCTTTTTAGAGTACTCTACAGGTCGTGAGTGAAAGAAATCAGTCATATTATTACCAAGTAGCTCTTCTTCAAACCACATAGTAGCTTCTAGAAGATTATGATCAATTTCAAATACAGGTTTAAATCCAATTTGCTCTAGAGATGCATTAATTCTATTCTTAATAAACTCTTTTACTGTTGGTGCATCTAATCCAGGCTCTTTTATACCATTAATCATCCAATCAACAATCCTAGCCTCAGAGTTAAATGCTTCAACAGCTTCTCCTCTAATACGCTCTTCTAGCTCCTCATCAAACAGCTCAGGCATTTCTTCACGAATTGTATTGATAATCTTGATACCAACAAGAGCGTGTATATTCTCTTCATTACGAGTATATTTTACCTGCTGATCTGTATCTTTCAAAACGTTCTTATATCTAGCGAACCAGTTAATAACATAGAACTGAGAGAAGAGAGATACGTTCTCAACAAACAAAGTAAATAGAGTTAGAGCATATAGGTATTGCTTTTTAGAGCTACTATAAAACTTATGTGTATACTTACGTAGATAGTTGACACGACCTTGAATAAAATCTAGTTTAAGATTCTCTTCAAAGATATCTTCCATATCAAGTACAGTAAGAAGCCTCTCGTAAGCATTATTATGAATAACTTCTGTATTAGCCATAACATAGCCTAGATCTTGAAGTGCTGGATGTGGTAAGTTCTCACCTAATCTAGCCCAGAAACTCTTTACAGCTACTTCTATTTGACCGATAGCAGATAGTACCCTTACGATAATCTCTCTTTGTTGATCATCAAGCTCAGTCTTAAATTGCTGAACATCAGATGTAAAGGAGAACTCTTTATCAGTCCAGAATCCATTATGCATAGACTCAATAAACTGTTCAGTCCATGGGTAGTGGTTAGGCTTGCGAGACAGTTGTTCCTCGAAAATTGACATTATAATGTAATCTTTCTTAGTTAAATATGTTTAATAAGATGATTATATAAGCTCTTTAGACTGCAAACTACCATTAGGTAGGTTATAGATTGCCTTATACTTCTTTCCTTCAGAGATGATCTCTACACTCACTTTGGCCTCCACACAGACCGGATTATCGCACACCTTACCGCTTACGAGGATTTCTCTCATTAAACGACCTGTTGTAGCCTCAAAAATACGTATAGTATTATTACGACCCAACCTTGCGATAAACTTATTGTTATTCTTCATATTGGCTTAAAGTATTTATGAACGCAGCTACTGCTGGATCGGATTTATGTGTAGCAAAGTTCAAAGTATTTGACAGTTTCTTCTTAGTACCTGTATTGCGTATTTTATGAAACTCAATCATGTCTTTCATGTCTTGTGAATCAGATCCTGGTAGTGATTCATCATCAGTGGTTAATATGTTTCTGATCTCTTGAACAGAGTATCCTTTATTTAGATAACCTTTTACCTTACGAGTTATAAAGTATTTCTTTAAACTATCTTCATCTCCATACTCTGACACTTTTTTATCAAAGTAATCCTTAGCAAAGGTATAAGCTTTACCGGATACTGCACATACTATTTTACGAGAACTCATTCTATATATTATATTTTAATCTACTCCCAGGGAAAATCAATCCAGGTATGGTCAGATAATACAACTCCATAATGATCTACTTTCTTTGTAGCTCTCTTCTCAGCAAAAATAGCTGCATATCTAACATAATCAAAACGATCACCTATTGTCTTACGCATAAAATTGATTGTGTTACCAGTATCAACCTTATCATCAACAACTAAGATACGAGAATCTTCTGGCAAAGCATCGAAGTCAATATTTTGTGTAACTATCATATCATCTGTTTGTTTGTTTCCTTTATAAGATGATACACCAAATGTTAATAACTGCGCATCTAAAATATATGATATAATTTTTGCAGGTAGCAATCCACCTCGTGAGACTCCAATAACATGTGTAAAGGTGCGACCGTTCAATTTAAAGCGTAGAGCAAGAGCTTTAGAAAGAAAGTCGATAGTTTCATATTCAACTTTGCGTTTTTCCATACCTTATTATAAGTGCTATTTAAGCATAATCAATTAAATAATATTAATGAGTCATTATACAGAAGACCTTGCTGCTATTTATGAGAGCTTTGAAGCTGTTTCTAATGGTCAATATTCACCCGCTCAAGGACAACCTTCATATAGAAAGGGTTCATTACCAGGCGCATACGCAGGTAGTGCACCTAGACCTTATGAGATGGGGTTAACAGGTAGCGGTATTACAGCAGTCATTGCTGATGAAGAAGAAAATCCAATATTGCATAAAATAGCAGAACTAATGGATGATGCAGAAGGTAAAGGTATGACATATGCTCTTTTAATGCTAGCAGATCTTAGAAAGTTTATAAAAGAAGAGCTACATAAAGAAGAGGATTAATCTGGATAAGCTTTATTAATCAGTATCTCTATAATAAGGTGTAGTATATAGCAAGTAGCAGCACTATATAATGCAAATAAGATATTTGGCTTAATTATTAAACCGCACCAGAACCCGGTACATAAAGCGCACTTTAATAACCCATTAAAGAATTTATAACGTGTAGTTAACCATTTACGTGGAGCATTTAAGATTGTGCCATACATTAAAATATGACACAATCCATATGCTGCAAATGTAAATAGTAAAATGTTATCCATCGTCACCTATAGCTTCAACAGGACAACTATCTAACGCATCTTGACAAAGAGCATGCTCTTCTTCATTTTCTGGTTGCTTATATACATAAGAGTAGCCTTCATCTTCGTCTCGTTGAAAGTTATCAGGTGCATGCTCTCGGCAAAGATCACAATCTATGCACTGCTCGTCAACGTAAAACTTACCTTCTACGTTTTCTGGATTTTTATCTTCTACGTCAGCCATTACCCGTTCAGCAATTGCTGATCTTCATTGATAGTGCGTACAGCATCTCCCATCAACTGTAGCTCTTCCTTCTTGACAATAATAGTATTACCATCATCATCAGTTACTTTATAGCTATCTTCATCAAGCTTTTCAACTGTAGGGCAACCTTTCTTACCACAGCAAACTCGTACTCTATTTTCTGTTTCTCTTTTAATCATAATTTTATTTTGCAAAATGTGCTTTAAGAGCGTCCATAACTTTATCTTCAGCTCTTATATCAGGATCTGTTTTACGACCTGGTGATACCTCTCGGTGAGTTGTAATAGTTGACAGATCCTTTGGCCAACCCCACTTATCAAAACGTGGAGCCATATATTCAACTGCTGAAGCAACCTCTTCATCAGTAAGCTCTCTTGAATTAGTATCATTAGTAAATGCTACTCCTAGCATATACCCATTACAACCTCCACGACCTTTAAACGATGATTTACCTGCATGCCACGCACGCTCATTATCATCAGCAAAAACAGTACGTTTACCATCAGTATCAATCAATACATGATAAGATACATTAGACGTATCATTTAGAATCCAACTAACACCACCTTCATAGGACCCATAAGAGTGGTGTAGTACTACACCTTCTGGAGTAATCTTTGACGAACTCTTATTAGGTGTAGGTCGAACTCTCTCCTCAAACTTACCATCAACCTTTTTTGCAGCAGGTTTTTTTTCATTTGAACCAGCTCCATTCTCTAGAGCATCAATAATTGCATGTGCGGTATTTTTACCATATATACCATCAGCAGTTGCTCCAACAGAGCGTTGAATTTTCTTTGTTAGATCTTTTAAGGTCATGAATTTATTTATGGAGTTTAGCGTAGGTTTCCAGTGTTAGAAGCATAAATATTTATGTTATGGAATTTATTATACAATTTGTACAAGATCAGCCATGGTTCGGAGTAGCAGCAGCAGCTGTTGTTCTCGCATCATCTATCGCAGCACTGACACCTACTCCTAAGGAAGGTACATTTTTAGCTAAAGCATATAAGATTATTGACTTGCTCGCTCTTAATATTGGTAAAGCTAAAGAAAAAGCTGCTGCTAAAGAGGCTGCTAAGAAGAAGTAATGGTTGGCCTACTTAAATCTTTAGTAACAGCTGCTAGTGCGTATTTTCAATTACGTAATAAAAGCTTGTACTTTGATAAGATGAGAGAGTCACGTGAACGTAGAACAAAATTAATCAATGAAATCGAAGATCTTCGCAGCCAGCGTTCTAACGCTGCTACTGACAGGGCTGACTTCTTGCAGTCAGAACTCCTCTCCGAAAACGAATACTCTGAACATCTATCAAGCCTCTTCTTTAAGCTTGAAGGCAGGGACAAAAGTTCAGACTGAAGAGGGTGTATATAATGTACAGCAGGATGAAATTTGGCATTCCGATAAACGTTATCGGGATCTAGAGAGAAAGCTATTTGCTAAATAAAACAAAGCCGTACTATAGTACGGCTTTTTTATTTATACAGTATAAATATATAAGATGACAGAGCAGTTTGATGAAGGGTTTAAAGAAGTACTAATGACTTTGCTATCATTAGGCGCTACTGCTTATGAGACAGATTATATACTCGATAAGCTTAAAGAAGACCCTACACCGATTGAGCAAAAGATACAAGCTGTTAAGAAAGCAGATGATATGATCGAATCTCCAAAATTCGATGCTGTGGCTGATGAGCTAATAAAACGTATGCAAGCGCCAGTCGCTAAAGTAGTTGCTAAGGGATCTCCTCATTATATTATAGATAGATTAGTTAAGGGTGGCTTAACCAATACAGCTGCTATAGGTATAGTAGCTAATCTTCAAGCAGAATCTAATCTTGACCCATCAATTAAGCAATATGGTGGTGGACCTGGAAGAGGTCTAGCTCAATGGGAGAAGGGTGGTCGCTTTGATACTGATAGAATTAATTTGGTAAAGTTTGCAGAAGATAGAGGTGCTAGCTGGACTGATCTAGATACTCAGATAGATTTTATACTTAAAGAGATGAGAGTGCATCCTGAGTATAAGAAAGTAAAGGCTATGCTCAACAATGCAAAGAATGTCGATGATGCTACTATGATATTCTTAAGGAAGTATGAGAAGGCTGGAACTCCTCATACTGATAAGAGATTAGCATATGCTAAAGATTTAGCCGCTAATCAAGGCTGATCTACTAATTCAGCTCTTTCAACAAGTCGCTGGTAATTTTCTTCGTGTTTAGATGCTACTTCAGTTTTTGATTGACCGTAGTATTCAACTGCATAATTATTCTCAACTAGATATTCATTAATATTATGATTATCTGTTGTAACAATAATACCTAGCAGTCTTCCAAACTTACCTTTACCATCAAGCTTAGTCTTAACTACAACGCTATCACCAACTTGAACAAAACCATCAACTACTTTCTTTGCTAGCTTACCTGCTGCTTTTTCTTTTAAGTCTCTCGTTCTACACTCAGGGGTATCAACCTTATATAGCCTTACACTTTGATTTCGAAGTACTACATCAAATCCGAGATCAATATCTAATATAATAGTATCACCGTCTACAACCCGGACGACCTTAGCCCTATAACAAAATGGTTCCATTAACTTATTTATATTAGCAACTAGTTAACGCGTCTTACCTTGACCACGATATTTCTTCTGATAGTTTTTAGAATGTTTATGATTAGATGAACGAGTCTTCGCAACTACACCTGGACGCCTTTTTTTCTTATTCTTATTAGCAGTACTATTAATCTTCTTAGCCATATCTAATTATAGTATAGCTTAAGATATAATCAAGTAGAAAGCCGTTATAAAGGACACGACTTCAATATAACGGCTTTCTGTTGTCCTTAAGGTAGTGCACACTCATGGTGTACGGACATATATGTATTTATGTTGCGATTATGTTAATGTAGACTAAATATTTTTATGAGTGCTTCATCACAACCAGCATGGCCTAAGTTTAAATATTTAACAAATGAGGTTGGAGGTAATCTTACCAAGACGAGGACAATGGGATTAGATGCTTCTGGTAAGATACATTCATTAGGATATAAGACTGCTTTAATAATTGAGACAGATACTAATAAAGATACTATTGTTAAGAAGCCATGTGAGACTAAAGGCTATATAGGTACAGTAGATGCATCAGATGGCTATACTTATTATATGCCAGCCTACTCAACTACTATACCAAAGCTGAATAGAAAGACTGGTGAGTTAACTTATGATAAGAAGTTTCCCTCTATACCACAAATACGCTCCGGAGCAGAAGGTAATAATGGCATTATCTATATGCCAACGTATACAAAGACTTTAAAAATAATTACATTAGATACTGCTACAGGTGAAGTAAATACAATAACACCAGAAAAGCCAGCTCGTAACAACTTCCCAGCCTGTAACCATATATGGGGAGCAGCTGCAGATAAGAAGGGAGAGATCTATATGCCACAAGTACTAGGTACTAATGTAGCAAAGATTGATAAGAATGGTATCTTTAAGTATCTAGAAGGTGCACCAGTAACATCCGGTGTATCTGGATGGACACATAAGTATATTGGAGCTATATATGTAGAAGCAGTAGATAAGGTATTCTGCTTACCGAGATGTGGTAAGAGGATTCTAGTTATTAACTGTGCTGATGATAGCTATGTTGAAGTTAACCTTCCAGAAGACTATCTTAAGAAAGCTAATAAGAATAAAAACTTCCATGGCTTCCTAGCACCTGATGGTTGGGTATATAGTGCATTCTGGGCTGATACACTTTGCTTTAGAATTAATCCTAAAACATTAGAGATACAATGGAAAGACTATACAGAAGACTTTATTAATGGAGCAGCTAACGTAAAGGAAGGTTCTGGTATAATGAGCCTAGGTACTGGTTATTCAACAGCAGCTCTAGTAAAGGATGATAATGTATATCTAGGACTTGCTGGTACTAACAAAGCAGTTAAGCTAGAGTATGAAGAGAGCAAAGTATCCTGTATTACAGAATCAATAGTAGTATGTAATACCTCATGCACTTCTCCTAGCCCGTCAACTGTTATAAGCAACACCTCCTGCCCGACAGTAACATGTAATGTATCATGTGCATCATCTACAATCACATGCAATGCATCCTGCCCTTCATCGATAGTATGCAATACATCTTGCCCGTCGCCTAGTGCAACACCATCAATAGTACATTGCTCATCACCTAGCCCATCAACAGTAACATGTCATTCATCACCAAGTACATGTCGTATTATATGTAACTCACCATCAGCTAGTTCATGCTGTATTACATGCGAGAAAGATATATGCGCAGTAATAATACCTACCCCATCTCCAACTAAAGCACAGGTAACATGCAGTACTAGTAGCTGTGAAACCGCATGCTGCCTATGGTCCAGGTTCGTATGTGGCTTTAAGAAAGGCTTCTGTAAGAAATAAGACTCCGAAGGAGAAGTCCGCCGTAGGCGCCAAAACCGAAGCCGCCGTAGGCGTAGCGGCAGCTCCGTACCCAGGAAAGAAAATTATAGAAGACCCAGATACGGAGCACGGATATACCGCTATCGATAGTACTTATATCTAGTATTCTAAATAGCCACCCGGTTGTTGATAATACGTAGTATTATCACCTTAATGGTGTATTATAGTAGTTCTAGTAATCTAGTATCTAGTATAGTCTGATACTCTGTGTATACTGTGAATGTAAGATAATTCCGGCCTGCGGCGCTGTCATAGAGTAAACCTCTGGTACTAGACGCTCCAAAACTCGGAGTTCAGAAGTCTTATAATAGTACCAGAGGCTCGATGCAACGCGCGGCGTATAGGAAATAATGAAGATGCTACCGCCGAGCGTACTAGTACTTATAGGAAGGGGTATATATAGCAACCGGGAAATTTACGCTAAAAAATTTCTGCGCCATGGCTTCTGACCCGGGTTTGATCCCGGCTTCTATATTAACAATCTGGAGCGCAACAGGTCTCTAGAGAGGGGGTTCTCTATGAGGCACCGCTCGTCTCTCAGACCCCGGGCGTGAGAAGAGTGCGTGCTTTTCTCTCCGATGGTCTGTCTCTAGCCTCTCCCTCCTCATCATACCAGACACTATCCCATACCTTTCTAAATGCCTCATCATATGAACAGTCCCATTCCTTAGACATCTTGATAGCGTCCTCATGTGCTTCCATCATCTCTTCTAGCTTTGTCATACCTATATTATATCTGAGTTCCTAATACGATTCGAAGTATACCTTCTCGATTCCTCTGAACACCTCTACTGTAGCTAGTATCGATACTCCACAATCCTCAGCTTCATTCTCTTCTTGTGCTAGTGAGCCATATGCTCTATGCTTAGCTGCCTTGATGGCGCTCTTAATAGAGTTACTGAATGCAATGCCAGTACCCATATGGTAGCCCTTAGATCCATTTGAGTGTTCATATGCTACTGCTTTATATGTTGCTGTTCTCATAACTATATTATATTAGAGTTCCTTATACACTCTCCCAATCCCATCAACAAACAACTCACCCTCTTCACCAAACTCCATATACTTCTCTACAACCCTCACACCATACTTCTCAACCACATCATCATATCTACTACCTCCAAACACCTCATTACTAATCTTATTAAACAATCTAATATTCATACTCTTATTATACTATAGTTCCTTTTTAAAACCCTAACCCTCTTCACCTAACTTCTTAACACTATCAATCTCTTCCCATTCAATATAATACTCATCTCTCACTCCATCCCAAACATCAATTCCTCTCTCATTAAACCCTCTCACTCTACACTCTTCAACATATCCTTTAATATTAACTTCAATCCAATCTCCTTTTTTAATTTCTTTCATACTTATATTATATTGAAGTTCCTTTTTTAAACTAATTAGGAACTCGCCTAGGTTCAGAGCGCCCGTAGGTTGGTTCCTTTTACAGAACCTTCCTTTCTTATTAGAACTCAACTAATATTTCATCATCTAATTTGAAGATACTAGCAACCATCTTGTTAATATGTTTGATGATGAGAGGATTGTCTTCAAACTCGAGTGCTGAATCAAATACTTCTTTCCAGAATCCGATCTCAAGAAAGCGACCTTCAACATCCTTTCCAGTTCCATTCTCATAAATCTCATCACATACATTATAGTCAAATCCAACTTCCTTATAACTAACAACTTTTACTTCTTTCATACTTATATTATATTGGAGTTCCTTTAGAGTTGGTCAATTACATTTGCAATAGCATCTTTTACTTCTTGTGAGGGAGCGACTTCAAGTGCTTCTTCTAACAACTGCCAACATTCTTTTACTTCCTTCATACTTATATTATATGCGAGTTCCTTCTGCCCGTAGCTATCGAATCCATTGTGATACTCTAACGTCTAGCCTGCATGGAGGCCTAGGTTCAACTACATTCCTATTAGAGTGCGATACAGCATCACGTGGAATGATCTCTAGGAAGGACTCTAGATATGCCTGGCGCTTAGCTAAAGAACGCTTAGTCAACCATAGAGTGAGCATAAAGACAATGAGTGCTGATAGGGTAAGGCTAAGGGCAACCTGGATAAGTAATGTTGTCATACCAATATTATATCGGAGTTCCTAATCACCAAACGCCATCGAACCTTCTAGCTCACACATCTCGTTGTAGGTCATACCACGACAATCGATTCCCGACAACTCGAAAAGATCACATGTCTGTGGGTCCGTATAGAAGGCGGGGGCTAATCCTTTAGTAATCTTAACTGTCATATCAACTAAATCATCATACTCATTATAGAGAGCATCTTGCTTATCAGCTAGCTCTTTACTCATAACCACCCCAGGCCTCATAGTATCGACCTTCGACATGATCAGAGCATCATAGGCTAATTGGATATCCTGAAACAACTTCTTGGCTGCCTTATCGTCTTTACTGAATTTGGGCTTCCCCGATTCCAGAACCTTCGTAGAGGGAGCATCTTTTACTACCTGTTTCGCCGTAGAGGGTGCATCTTTTAGCACTTCGAAGTCGCCGTTACCTAGAGGCTTAATGGTGTTGTTCATGTTATTATTATATCTTAGTTCCTTATCGACGTTCGAGCTCTTATATGTATATATATATGAGGGAGTTTCCCGTGGTAGACTGAGTGAATAACTATACTTCTCTATATAGATTGGCTCTAGATCATTGGAGCTCTATAGGATCCTCTTACTACTCTACTCGTTTGTCTTTATTTTGTTGGTTATTTTAGTATTTTCACTCTACGGTGATACTTAGGAACTCTCTTATACTATAGGCTGGTTATAATGGCTACGGTAATTGTAGCTCCTAGTAACACTCCTAACACAATGATTCCAATAGATAGACGCGTACTACTGTTCATATTAACGTTATCATCTAGTTCGATCTTACTCTCTGACATCTTAATAGGTACATAGCTTCTACTGTTAATACGGTTACTGAAGCTATTAGGTTTATGTACGTTACTCATACTTTTTGTTCTTTCTATAGTGTTTTTGTTATTTTTTATACGATTTTTGTTATTACGCTATCTACCGTTGATGTTGTATTGTTATCATCGGCAAATAGGTTCTTTAGTTCTGATTCTGCTCTATTAGCCCATCTTTCTGTAAAGAACTGTAGCTCGTACGTGTTATCAATAGACGAGTTCCTGAACGGAGCATTTTGATTAATAAGATAAGTCTCTGCAGTTTTTAGAGCTGCCTTGTTATTGAATTGAATTCGTAGTTTCATTAGTTTATTGTTGTTAGATTTATTATATTGTAGTTCCTTATCCATTTACCTTTGATACTGGGATCCATGAGTACTTTCCGTACCCTACCTTATAGTCTTCGATCTGCTTCTCAGTCATATTCTTCTCTTTAATCATATCTGAGTTATACGTATCTCCTGTGAAGAAATGAGGCTTGAATGGACGTTTGTAGTAAGCATCTGCACTGCCTCTATCCCATGGTCCACCGTGTCTCATCTTTAAGTAGTTCTTATCTTCCATACTATTATTATATCTGAGTTCCTTTAGAGGTAAGTTACTGAAGTAATTGCAAAGTAGTTACTTTCTTTCTGATGTGCCCATTCGAGTTGATCTCCAGATAAGACATCCCATCCTTTAACATTAACTACCTTTAGAGCTTTATGAAGCTTTTCTATCTCATGTGATACTGCTACCACACTTTCGTTATGATCTGCTCCGTAGTGCTTAATCAACTTGTAACATATACTTTCTTTCATACCTAATTATATCGGAGTTCCTTTACCACAACGTAGTCATGATGATCTTTGTAGCTATCAGCATACTCAACACAATCCTCATACTTACCTGAATGATCGATGTATGATGCATCAATAACAAAGAATGTTTCTTCTGGTACCTTATTAACTTCTGTTGTA
>ENA-ORDA01001549-ORDA01001549.1-marine-metagenome-genome-assembly--contig:-NODE-1549-length-19165-cov-4.188653_pt1 | contig 19165 bp, 19 predicted proteins | sample MGYA00237778_ERZ508506 | MGnify/ENA primary metagenome ERZ508506 (study PRJEB26177, sample SAMN06267891) | marine metagenome | isolation source: Monterey Bay, California, USA | place: Pacific... | reverse complement strand
GAAACACTTTGCCACCGGTGATACCACCGATCTTGTCGAAACGTTCGTAGTCCGCCTTGGTTCCTTGAGCTTGAAGCATTGTGGCTGTTGAAACTAGAACCAACGCCACGGCGGCGGCGGTCCAGGAGTTCATCGCAGGGAGACTAGAGATTGATATTTTCATTTTTTGTTTCTTTCGATTGCTCGCTCGTTCAACTTCAAAATTCCAGTTTTTAATCTAATTCCAAGCTTTCAGTGTGTCGATGGTTTCCTCAGCGTTGATCAATCCGATTCGGCCGGTAGCATTAGCTGGTAGTGCGAAGCTTTCAATCAGGATATCGTCAAGATAGAATTCCATCAACGCTCTCTACAACCTTGAAATGATGCCACTTACCTTGAATCAAAGGAAGAGCGCAAAGATCGGACAGAGGCAAATCGACTTAGCGAAACGATGGAACGCTGATGGATTGCTCAGTGATGAGGGGCTTAAGGCCGCCTTTGGAGCGGAGGGGGGTGAAAGAAAAATTGAGAAAGAGCCTATGGTTTACTTACCAAAAACCTTAGAAAACTTTGCCCAAAATCCGTTAGAGGCCTCGCCGAACTCCTTTTCGAACTCCTCTTGCTGTAAGATAGACTCTTCCAAATTTCGGTCAAAAAACACTTCGAGTGCTTTTAATTCACCTTTATTCAGCCAAACACCAAAACACTTGGGACATTTATCGATGACAATTTGAGTGCCATAACCTTCTTTTTTGAACATCTCTACTTTACAATTTGGGCAAATGATATCCGCGGCATTTTGTTGACGAGCTTTCTCGTAAGCAGCAATCATCTCGTTTGGAACTTTTTTTAGGTCCTCGGAATAATCATTCTCTTGAATATCTTGTATTTTTTCGAGTTCACCTTGGTCAAGCCAGATTCCAGAACACTTTGGGCATTCATCAATTTCAACCAGTGATTCGTAATTTTTCTTCTCTAATTCGATTTGGTCTATTGGACATCTCATGATGTCGATTATAGGTTTCGAAGCGTGCATGGCCAGTAAAAGGAGACACTTGGCCTTTGACGCCTTCTCTTCACGCCACCTCACCCACCAACGGCACAAACTCTTCCAAGTCTATGTTCTCTGGCTTGTCACGGAGCTTCTCCATGACGCGTTCGTCGATGAGCCGAATCATTAGGTCAAAGGATTGATAGAGTCACACCTGATGACAAGGCAGAAGCTACTCAGCTTCGCTGGTCTGAATCCGAAAGAACCGGGCGAGAACGGCGCGCTGCAACCGCAAGTCCAGCTAGTGCCAATAAAAGGCTTGTGGATGGCTCTGGAATGCATAGCTCAGGCGCAAGCTCATTCGGAGGGTAGTCTTCGGGACCTTCACCAACCCAATGGGGCGGCTTTGCAAATTCGGTTCCAATGCCTTCGGTAAATTGCAAACCTAACCTAACATCAACATTCGTGTAAAGCTCGCCGAAAACCAGCGATTCAGGTGTAAGTGTTTCGCTGCTAATATTAACTGCTACCCTTCCTTCTTCATCAGCACCGTCGGTTCCGAAAACCAAGCCAGAATCAAAAACAGCGAATCCTGTCGAACAAGTTAACGAGCTTCCAGTAGCCAAAACAACATAGATATTCTGGCCGACTGGTCCGCCAACCGTCCCTTGTGGAATCGGTGCTGAGCGGGAAAGCTCAAAGAACGCGCTGTTAACATTAAACAACTCATTTTCGAAACTAGTCGGCCCATCTCCGAAGATACCAAAGCTGCTTCTAATTTCTCCTACTGAAGTTGGAACAACCTCAAAAGTCCCTACAGCTGCATATCCTGCTCCTACAGCAATAGGTTGCCCAGCGTTATCTAGAATAGGAACAGCTGTAGAATTGGGTTCGGGCGCGTTTGTAAATGAAACGACGTATGCACTTGCTTTTGAAAATAACCCAATGGCCAGTAAAAGAAGAGTCATGAGTATTCTCATTACCGCTACTCAAGCACATAGTGACGCCAGCCGCAGTCATAAATATCACAAGCTACTCAGCCTCGATATCCGTGATAGATATATGCGTAACAACTCAGTGCAATCACAATCAAAACGAAGGCAATGCCAGCCACCCATATAGCCCGGCAAATGAGAACGATATTACTTTTGAACCACCCCGCGCAGGAACGACACTCGTAGTAGCTGTTAAAGTAGAGACGACTAGACTGTAATTCATACAGATTGCTTTTTATTCCTGATTCGACGGCGTTCTGGATTTCTTCGCTGGTAAACACCAGTTTGTTACACTTATGGCATTCTGCTTTTTCAAGCTCAGCGAGCGTATCCGTAAACTTGGTTTCTTCCATCCCTTAACACTTTCTGTTTTCTGTAATAGAGTCAATGTCACAAGCATTCGTCCCAACCTACCGAGTGGTAGAATATTTAATGGCTTAATATTATAAGATTACAAAATACCCGTCCGTTACACTGTTATAAAATTCTCACATCTTTCTAAGAGCTTTATGCCAGGAGTTCTGGTAGTTGTCGGGTATGAAAAGTGCGTTGTCAGGTTTATTGCTCTGCTTTGTGTTGGCATCTTGTGGGGAAGAGAAATCAGTTGAAGCTGAAGAAGCAGTTGAATCTGAAGAAGCGGTTGAATCTGAAGAAGCGGTTGAGACTGAAAAAACAATTCAAGAGCGGGCTGAGGCAGGTGATGCGGAAGCTCAATGCGAATTGTCCCAAATGTATTACGAAGGCGAAGAAGTTCCTAAGGATGATGTTAAAGCCGTGAAGTGGATGCGTAAGGCTGCTGGGCAGGGATACGCAATGGCCCAAGCTTACTTGGGTGGGATGTATCTCTATGGCCCAATAGTTCCTAAGGATGTTACTGTAGCCTTAAAGTGGTATCATAAGGCCGCTGAGCAGGGAGAAAGGTTCGCTCTATTAAAATTGGGTGACTTGTATTTCGATTTCGGGGATGAGGAGAGAGAGATTCCAAAGGATAATGCTAAAGCATACATGTTTTACAATCTCCATACACCGAAGTTTGAAACCGAAAATCCCGCCTTACTGTCCCTTTTTAAAGATATGAAGGCAGAAATGACCAAAGAGCAGATTGCCGAAGGCCAAAAGCTGACCAGAGAGTGGTTGGAGCGGAAAGCCAAGGAAAAGGGAGAGTAAGGCCAACTAGAATGCCACAACCACCCGTTGCAACCTACCGAGTCGAATACGAGCCATCCCGTGGCTCATGGCTGTTGAGTGGCCCGGTGGGTGCAAAAGTTTGCCTAAGATATAAAACCGCCTGGGATGCCGCTGATTACGCCTGTTGGGATGCCCGTGATAGTGGTGGCACCATTGATGTGTTTGACCAAAATGGGCAGCTTTACCGGAAAATCTGCATCAAAGCTGATGCCTTGGCTGATTCGGCATTCGTTCTGCCATCCGTTTTTTAGGGTGTTTTTAGGGTTACCACCCCCACCCCCTGAAACCAACAAGGAGCTACGATTCCTCGTAACTCCTTGATTAAAAAATGGTGGGCAGGGCTGGATTCGAACCAGCGTACACATACGTGAGCAGATTTACAGTCTGCCGCCTTTAACCACTCGGCCACCTACCCTTGTAAGTTTTTCGTGGGCCACCCTGCCTTGCAGCATCGCGACGGCGGGGAAATATTAGGCTGGAGAGATTCACGCAAGGAGAAAGTGAGATTTTCGCAAGCAAGATGAGCAATTCTTCCTCAAAAATTCCACGACGGACAGAAACTCTCAAAAAAACCAATCTAAGTTGATATCTTAGTTTGGTTATTTTTCTTCCCTTTTACGGTAACAGAAGGTCGAGGCTCTCAGCCCTTGTGGGCCGGATCGCTTTGACTTGGGAAGACGCCAATAATTTGAAAGATCGAAGGACTTTGTGAAAAATTTCACAAAGTCGCTTTACGGACCGCCAGTCCGCTTGCATAGTCGCCCAGCGCGAAGCTGTCTCATGGCTTCGTCTTCACACCCGTAAACGCGCGATAACACGATGAGCGAAGATGCCCCGGCAAATACCGCAACGGCTGAAAAAGAGCTTCCCAAGGATCTGGCTGCCGCGGCAGGCATGGTCAACGTCCAGATCGATGGCGAGTGGCTTCAAGTTCCAAAAGGGACTCGGATGATCGAGGCTGCCAAATTGGTGGGAAAAGAGGTCCCTCACTACTGTTATCATCCAAAGCTTTCTTCTCCAGGCAACTGCCGCATGTGCTTAGTCCAAATGGGCATGCCCCCGCGCCCGGCACCGGGACAGGCGCCTATTTACGGCGATGATGGTTATCAAGAAATTGGTTGGATGCCACGCCCTGTTATTGCTTGTGCCAATACGGTTGCCGAAAATATGGGGATTCGAACCAGTGGTGATTTAGTCGAGAAGACACGCGAAGGCGTCATGGAGTTTCTCCTGATCAACCACCCGCTCGATTGCCCGATTTGCGACCAAGCTGGCGAGTGCAAGCTTCAGGAATTTTCGGTTGAACATGGCCGTGGTAAATCACGGTTTAAGGAAACCAAGATCAAGAAGCCCAAAAATGTCGATATCGGTAAAAATATCCGTCTCGACGACGAACGTTGCGTGATGTGCAGCCGCTGCATTCGGTTCATGGATGAGGTCGCAGAGGAACCCGTTTTAGGATTTTCTCAGCGAGGAACCCATACCTCGGTCACTGTTCATCCAGGTTATCGGCTTGATAACAACTACTCCCTTAATACTGCTGATATTTGTCCAGTTGGAGCTCTCACCTCGAACGACTTCCGGTTTCAGATGCGTGTTTGGTTTCTTAAAGAAACGAAAAGCATCGATGTGAACTGCGGAACTGGTGCTAATACCGTGATCTGGACCCGGGGCAACGAAGTTTTCCGGGTGACACCTCGCCAAAACGACGATGTCAACTCATCTTGGATGCCAGATAGCCACAGACTTTCCTTCAACAATCTCCAGACGGATGATCGCCTTAGCGGGCCTCTCATTAAGAAAGATGAAAAGCATCTTCAATCTTCCTGGATGGAGGCAACAGCCCATGCTGCCGCGGGACTCGGAATGAGGCAATCAGATGAGGTTGCGATAATTGCTTCGGCTCGCCTCAGCAACGAGGAGCTCTATCTCACCAAGAAAATCGCAAAAGCCCTAGAAACCGAGCTCGTCGCGACGGTGCCCCGTGTAGGGGAATCCGACGGCAAGCTCATCTCAGCCGATCGTAATCCTAACACCACCGGTGCTTCATTGATTTGGAATACTTCCGAGCCATCTGAGAAGCTCGAGGCCATTCGCGAGGGAGTTTCCTCTGGGAGAATTAAGGCCTTAATCGTTCTTTCGGAAGATCTCCTTGAGGAGGCCGGATTTGAGTCCACAGACCTTGAAAAACTCGATCACTTGGTTGTTTCTCACACCCACGCCAATCCAACGGCTTCCCATGCAAACGTCGTTTTTTCGGGTGCCGGATTCGCAGAGAAACGAGCAACCTATGTCAATGTTACCGGACGACTGCAGCGGGCCAACCAAGCAGTCATTGCTCCAGGCGATTCACGCGACGACTGGGAAACCCTCGCGGCTCTTCTGTCGCAACTTGACGAAAACTATAGTCCACCAACCTCGATGGATGCTGTTCTGAATGATATTTCCTCCGAAGTTAGCGAATTCAAGGGCCAGACCTTCGGGTCAATTGGGGACCTTGGAATTCAGATTACTGAGACTGGGGTTACGATCCCCCTTCTCGAGCAAGAAAAGGCTCGAGTAGAATCAGGCCAAATCGTCGGATAACCAGAACCATACCAGATTCTAACTTTCATGGACACCACTCTCCTCATCGCAGCCGCTATCAAGATTGCCGTTTTCATTGGCATCACGATGAGTTTCGTCAGCATCTGCGTGATCTTTGAGCGCCGATTTTCGGCGATCATTCAGGATCGAGTCGGCCCCAACCGAACCATGATCCCGCTCTCGATTCTTGGATTCAAAAAAGATCTAGCTCTCCCGATTGGTGGTCTCACGCAACCGGTAGCTGACGGATTGAAATTTATTCTTAAGGAAGATTTCACCCCCTCTTACGTTCGGAAACTTTTCTTTTGGCTAGCCCCCGTTTTAGTTGTCGTCCCTGCCCTCCTCACGATGGCTGTCATTCCTTTTGGAAGTCCGATGGAAATTGCCGGAAACGTCATCCCAATGGCTGTGGCCGACCTCAACGTAGGGCCACTTTATATTTTTGCGATTGCTTCACTCTCCGTCTATGGAATCACCTTAGCTGGATGGGCTTCCAATTCGAAGTATCCTTTCTTTGGTGGGGTTCGCGCTTGCGCTCAAATGATTTCATACGAAATCGCCCTCGGACTCTCAATCGTTCCGGTGCTTATGTTCTTCGGAGGCTTGAACCTTGGCCACATTGTTGAAGACCAAGTCACTAACGGTTGGTTGCTTCTCCCTCTTTGGAATGAAGGTGGGTTTATCATCAGCTCAGGATATTGGGCGGATCCGCAGGCATCAATCCAGCGACTCCTTCTTCTTATCCCAATTTTCGTTTCGTTCATCATCTTCACAACTTCGATCTTCGCGGAAACGAATCGCATGCCTTTTGATCTTCCAGAATGTGAAACTGAGCTCGTCGGCGGTTATCACACCGAGTATTCTTCGATGAAATTCGCTCTTTTCTTCATGGGTGAGTATGCCGCGATGGTAGTTGGTTCGGCACTTATCGTAACCCTCTTTCTCGGCGGATGGTCAATTGGTTTTGGTATCGACAACCTCCTTCCAGTCGGGGCTTGGTGGGTCAGCCTCTTACACATCGGTGTCTTTCTGGGCAAAGTAACCTTCTTCATATTGTTTTTCATTTTGGTCCGTTGGACCGTTCCCCGCTTCCGCTATGACCAATTAATGAATCTGGGTTGGATCGTTTTCTTTGAAGCCGCGCTCATTAACGTTTTTCTAGCAGCACTCGTAATCGCCTACCCAAGTATCGGAATCATGGGTCTTGCAATCGGATTTGCTTTGTTGATTACCGCTACCATCCTTCTGATTAAGATAGCCAAGAGCTCCTTAGAGAAGCCCTCAGCAACCGCAGTTTAAAACCCCACCTCATTTTCAACCCATTTTAATTTAGCCATGGCAATCATCAAAGTTGAACGCCCCAAGCTTTCCTTCGGAGAAAAAATCTACTTCGGTGCCGCCTTAAAAGGTATGGTCATCACCCTTGGACACGCTTTCCGGTCCTTGCTCGGAAAGACCACGGGAGCTGAGGAACTAAACTCATCCGGTGTCGGAGTGACGATGCAGTATCCCGAGCAAAAATGGGATGACAAGCTGCCCGAATATTACCGTGGCGCGCCTGCCCTTGTCACCGACGAACGGGACCGGGAACGTTGCGTCTCGTGCCAGCTGTGTGAATTCATCTGCCCACCCAAAGCGATCAAAATCACCCCCGGTGAGATCCCATCGGATAACGAGTGGGCCAAGGTTGAGAAACGCCCCCTAGAGTTTGACATCGACATGATCCGCTGCATTTACTGCGGCATGTGCGAGGAAGTTTGTCCAGAGCAAGCCATTTATCTTCGCCCCGACTACGTCATTACGGGCACAAACCGCACTGAAATGGTCCACGACAAAGAGCGACTCTACGAAATTGGAGGGAAGCGCGTTGGACTCGTTAACAAGTGGAACGACTTAAAGTAAGATATGGAAAACCTCGTATTCTATCTTTTTGCTTTTATGGCGGTCGCCGGAGGGGTGCTTTTAGTGGCTCTCCGCAATCCGGTTTCAAGCGCGCTCGCCATGGTGCTATCCTTTGTTGGATTAGCGGGTTTATTCATCGGCCTGAATGCATACTTTGTGGGAATCGTCCAAATCCTAGTCTATGCGGGCGCAATCATGGTACTCTTCATTTTCATCATAATGCTTCTCGACCTGAACGACGAGAAGCCCGTCAAATTTAAATCTTCCTCGGTCGTCGCTGGTCTCGTTATCCCTCTCCTCTTAGTCGTGCAAATTCTTGGAGTGATTCAAACGGGATCCGAAGGAAATAGGGTTGAATTTGAGGAAATTACCAATGATTCGATGCAAAAATCGGCCGAGTATTTTACTCAACTCGATGAATATAAGATTCCATTGCCTCGCGAGAAACAGTCAGCAATCTACAAGAGTTTGACTCATGAAAAGAGCCCTAAACTTCCAGACACAAATCTTATCGGACACACCATCTTTAAGAGCTACAACTACCCTCTTCAGGTGGTAGGGGCCCTCCTCCTTGTCGCAACAATTGGCGTCGTAATCCTTTCCAAAAGGTCGAACAAGCAAGCTCCCGCTGATTCCTAACGATATTCCTTCATGGCTTCACTTAACGACTATCTTTTTGTTTCCGGTCTGCTCTTCGCGATAGGCCTCGCTGGCGTCATCGTCCGCAAAAACATCATCGTGATTTTCATGTGCCTCGAGCTAATGCTTGCCTCGGCTAGCCTTACCCTCGTGGCTTTTTCAAGATTCCACTTATTGAATGGATTACCAGATTACAACGGTCAGGTGTTCGTCTTCTTTATCATTACCGTTGCCGCCGCCGAGGTTGCTGTTGGGCTTGCGATTATCGTGGCTCTTTACCGCGCCCGCCAAACCATTAACGTCGAGGAACTCACCTCAATGCGCGGCTAACCCCACGAACTTCGAATTCTCATGGAATCACTTCCCTGGCTTATCCTCGGTCTCCCGCTTCTGACAGCTGCGGCTATTCATCTTGGACTTAAAAAGAAGCAACCTCTCTCAGCTCTCGTTTCTACGTGCTCGGCAGCGGTAACTCTCGTGCTCACCTTAGTGATCATTTCGAAAGGAAGTGATCTTGCCGGATCGTTCACTTGGGCTTCCATTCCTGGCTTCGATGGAATCGAGGTCGGTTATGAATTAAATCGACTGTCCCGAGGCATGATGCTCGTGGTCACCGGGGTTGGTTTCCTTGTCCATGTGTTTTCGCTCGCCTACATGAAGGACGATTCAGCACTCGCCCGTTACTTTTGCGGACTATCGCTCTTCATGTTCTCGATGACAGGGATCGTCCTTGCCACCAACTTCATCATGATGTTCATGTTTTGGGAATTAGTGGGCCTGAGTTCCTATCTTCTCATTGGACATTGGTATCAAAAAGACTCCGCGGCCGATGCATCAAAGAAGGCCTTCCTCACAAATCGGATTGGTGATTTTGGGTTCATGATCGGCATTCTTATCCTCTGGGGTATTACCGGGAGCTTCACCTTTAATGGCATAAGCGAGTTCTTCGCTGAAGGAGGCCACCCTAAAACTGTCGTCCCCTCCGTAACAATGTTCTCAGTTGCCATCCTTCTAATCTTCATGGGGGCCATGGGAAAATCGGCACAAGCTCCTCTTCACGTGTGGCTCCCAGATGCGATGGAAGGCCCCACTCCAGTTTCTGCTCTCATTCACGCCGCAACGATGGTTGCAGCAGGCGTTTTCATGATGGTCCGGTTCTTCAGTGCGGTTGGAATGGAGACTCTCGACTCCATTTGGGGACCTGATATTATCGCTTGGATTGGAGCGATCACTTCTCTCCTCGCAGCCCTAATGGCTACCCAACAGGATGACATCAAAAAGATCCTCGCCTATTCCACTCTTTCCCAGCTCGGTTACATGGTCATGGCCGTAGGCCTCCTGGATCCGGAAGCGGGAATGTTCCACCTCTTCACACACGCTTGGTTTAAGGCCCTTCTCTTCCTTGGCTCCGGTGCTGTCATCTTCGCCTGCCATCATGAGCAAAATATTTGGAAAATGGGTGGCTTAAAGAAGACCATGCCTGTCACTTTTCTCACTTTTGGCATTGGAACGATTGCTCTTTGCGGAGTCCCAGGAACTGCCGGGTTCTTCTCTAAAGAGCACATCCTTGAATCTGCTGCCCACAGCGGACAATGGTTTCTCTTTGGGATCGCCGCACTCGTGGCATGCCTGACGACTTTCTACATGTTTCGCCTCTTCTTCGTAGCCTTTCTTGGAAAGCCTCGGAGTGAAAATGCTGAACATGCAAAGGAGGTCGGCCCCCTCATGTCTGCTCCATTGATTGCCCTAGCACTCATGGCTATTTTTTCCGGCTATCAGTTCCTTGGGGGTGAAATTTCGCCACTTTACAAACCTTTCGAGTTCCACCCGGATGCTCCAGCGTTCATCGCTTCAATATTGGCTGTCGTGATCGGGCTCTTCCTCTCTTGGAAGCTCTATGGGAACACTGAGAATGACCCTCTTGAAAACAGAGGTATTTTTAACCACTTCCGCAATAAGTTTTATATCGACGAAGCATACGCTAAACTTGTTGGCTACGGTCAAGACACTCTCGCCGCCTTCATCCACTTCTTTGACGAATTGATCATTAATGGTTTCATTGTTGATGGATTTTCACGAGCCGCTGGCGGCTTTGGTCGCCTCTTCGGACGACTTCAGTCCGGCAACCTTCAGGGCTACGCCGTCCTCTTCGGTATTGGCGTTCTTTTAGTCATTTATCTTACGGTCTTTGTTTCATGAGCATCATCCTCATCCTCATCCCACTCCTCGCTGCCTTCGCTATTCTAGCCGGGCTCGGTAAAGCGAAGTCGATTGCAACGATCGCTGCCACTGCCAACCTCGTGCTTGGACTTGGCACCGTTTTTTGCTGGAAGGCCTCAATCTGGGATCTCTCTTGGGAGGTTCTCTCGAAACCAAGCATCCATCTCTCTCTTGGCTTCTACGATGGAATGAGCCTAGTAATGGTTATCCTGAGCGTGCTGGTTCTTTTCACAGCAGTCATGTCTGGCAAGTGCCCTGAGGGACGCGAGAAACTCTGGTTCTCATCGATTCTTTTCATCGGAGCAGGTGGATTGGGCGCATTTCTATCCACTGATCTATTTTTCTTCTACGCCTTTCACGAGCTAGCTCTTATCCCAACATTTTTGATGATAGGAATCCTAGGCTCTGGCGACCGAAAAAATGCGGCCTGGAAGATCACGATCTATCTCGCTTTGGGTTCTATCATTCTCTTAGCAGGCCTAATTTGGCTTGTTTCAGCGAGTGGTTCAGACACCTGGCTTTTCGACGATCTTCTCGCCTCCTCAATCTCAACGGATGCCCAATCAGGAATCGCGGCCCTTCTAATCGTAGGCTTTGGAGTTCTGATCTCTCTCTTTCCCTTTCATTCTTGGGCAGCTCCCGCATATGCCTCAGCACCAGCTCCAGTTGCGATGATCCACGCCGGCGTTCTTAAAAAATTCGGCCTCTATGGTTTAATCAGACTCTACCCGATAGTTTCGACTGGAATGCAAGATTGGCTCGTTTGTCTCATCGTTCTTCTTCTCTGTAATATTCTTTGGGTGGGATTCGTGACAATCAACCAAAAGCGTCTTGATATGATCCTTGGAAATTCCTCGGTGATGCACATGGGGTATATTTTCTTAGCTTTCGCGGCTTTGATTGAAGCCGGAAGCTTTGAAGCCAATCCGCTCGCCAAGCCTGCCGCAGTGGTTTTGATGTTCGCTCACGGGATCAGCATCGCACTCCTCTTCATGCTCACCGACACGATTCGAAGGAAGACTGGGACGGTTGAACTCGCTGAACTGGGAGGTCTCGCTAAAGCCGCACCACGCCTCGCTTTTCTTTTCGGTCTTGCCGGAATGGCATCAATTGGACTTCCAGGTTTGGCAAACTTTTCCGGCGAAGTCCTAGTGTTCCTTTCGGGATTTAACAACTACGATGGCGGGTGTCTCGGCTATGTCCAAACCGCGACTATTCTAGCTCTCTGGGGTGTTGTTATAAGTGCCGTTTACATGCTGAGAGCTTATCGCCAGACCTTCCAAGGACCACCGGTTAGCAACACCAGTTCTGAAAAAGTTAAGGACTTTGGGCCCTTTTGCCAAATCCCGGCAGGGATCCTTGCCATCTCACTCCTTATCGTCGGTCTTTACCCAAACTCACTTCTACAGTTCCTCGATGAACCCGAAGCTGCCAGTTCAGAAACCGAACAAGCTTCCAAATAACTTTCCAAAGCCCGCCTCCAATGCCTTCCTACTTGCTAGAAATCATCGTCCTTCTCGGCGGATTGGTCCTGCTTCTGCTAGAAGCCTTCACTTCCCCGAAAAGAAAATCGTCGATCGCGATCGGAGCGATCTCAGTCCTCTGTTTTTCCTTAATCCTTCTGTTTTTCGCAGACAAGGGCTTTGGTGATGAAAATGTCGAGCTAACAAGATTTTACGCATTTGATCCATTAGCAAGGTTCTTCAAGCTCTTCACGATCATTGCGACGATTCTAGCCCTCCTCCTTGCACTTGATCACCGTAAAGTCCTTTCAAAGTTCACCGCTAACCCAGGCTCTGAAGACGGGACTGGTGAATACTATTGCCTCTTTCTTTTTGCCTGTGCCGGAATGATGTGGATGGCATCGGCAAAAGATCTCGTCTCACTTTTTGTCTCACTCGAACTGACGACAATTACATCGTATATCCTGGTCGGCTACATGAGACGAAACGTCGGCTCACTTGAGGCCGGCGTGAAATTCCTGATCCTTGGAGCTCTTTCAACAGGGTTTCTGGTTTATGGCATTGCATGGATCTATGGCGCGACGGGGACAACAGATCTTGCTTTGATTAGCGACCGTATTACCGACCAAAATTCCACCTATCTACTTTTCGGCCTCGCCCTTATTCTCATTTCCCTGGCATTTAAGGTTGGCGCGGTTCCGATGCATCTCTGGGTCCCCGACGTTTACCAAGGTGCTCCAACCCCAACCACCGCTTTCCTTTCTGTTGCCTCTAAGGCTTCAGGTTTTGCGATTGCTATTCGGGTTACCGAGCCCTTCCTGAACAGCGGGACTGAACTTGCAAGCAAGACGACCTTTATCTTAGCTATCCTTGCTGGAGCTACCATTCTCTTCGGTAACCTCGCAGCGATTCCACAGAAAAACTTTAAGCGCCTCCTCGCATATTCCTCAATCGCAAATGCAGGTTTCATCTTGCTTCCAATAGCAGCGTGGCAAACTGCCACTGATGAGCTCACCTCAAAACAAGTCGTCGCTTTTTACCTCACGATATACCTCATCATGACTTTCGCCGCATTCTTCATTCTGGCCGTAATTCATCGAAATACGGGTTCGGATGAGATTTCGGCTTTTGAAGGTCTGGGCAAAAGGCACCCACTTCTCGCGTTCATGACTGCGATAATCATCGGCGCCCTCGCCGGACTTCCTCTCACAGCAGGTTTCTGGGGCAAATTCCTCGCTTTTAAGACGGCAATTGATGCCGAACTTTGGTTTCCAATCTCAATTGGATTTATTGGAGTTGCGGCAGGATTTTACTACTATTTCCAAATCATTCGCGCGATGTATTGGCGAAACTCACTGGAATCCGACCCCATCGAAATTAGACCAATCGCCTTCCGCTCAATTGCCGGGCTAACTTGTTTGGTGGTCGTCTTGGGATTATGGCCCCAGCCGATCTACTGGCTTCTGCAAAATATCAGCTGAGTGCCTGCTCCTTATTTCCAACTAAAAAGCCCCAACTGTATCCAGTCGGGGCTTCCCTTTAAGGGGAAATCTTGTCGCTAGCCTTAATCAGGCAATTCCGAGACGGGAAGATTTGTTACCTCATCACGGTAAGATTCGGCGAGAGGAGTGCTAAGATACCGCTCAGTAGACGAGCACCCGATTGTTACAATGCGCTTCCCTTTGAAGCTATCTCTCGCAGCGACTTTCAGCGCCGAAGCGACATTAGCTCCAGTAGAAATTCCTGCTGGAAGACCTTCAAGCTGAGCCAGCTTCTGCGCCATCTCAAAAGCCTCTTCATTTGTTACAGTGATAGCCTCATCTATGATCGAGGTATTCAAATTTCCAGGTATAAACCCGGCTCCAATCCCCTGAATCTTGTGAGGACCAGGAGCTCCACCACCAATTACCGGGCTATTCTCTGGCTCAACCGCAATTACCTTAAAATCAGGATTACGATCTTTAATCACTTCCCCAACCCCCGAGATAGTTCCCCCCGTGCCAACTCCGGCGACAATCGCGTCAATATCACCATTGGTGTCACGCCAAATTTCCTCAGCAGTTGTCTCTCTGTGGATTTGCGGATTGGCAGGATTATCAAACTGACTGGGACCGAAGCTATTCTCAGTTTCGGCGAGTATCTGCTTCGCCTTAGCAATCGCCCCGCCCATCCCACGCGGCCCTGGAGTGAGAACGATCTTCGCCCCGAGGCTTCGCAAAAGAATTCGGCGCTCGATCGACATCGTTTCCGGCATCGTCAAAATGCACTCATAACCTTTAGCACGAGCAACGAAAGCAAGGGCGATCCCTGTGTTTCCAGAAGTCGCTTCGATAATTGTTCCGCCTGGCTTAAGAACCCCATTTTTTTCGGCATCCTCAATCATCGCTTTTCCAATACGATCCTTGACGCTAAACAGGGGATTGAAGAATTCTGCTTTAACGAAAACTTCGCAATCAAGCCCTTCGGTGACAGAATTTAATTTAATCAGTGGAGTGTTGCCGACGGTATCGACAATATTTTCAGCAATGCTCATTTTTTTCTTAGTTAGATTTGATAGTCAATTTGTCCAGAATCTTGGTGAAGTCCACATTCATATTTAGTTCCGCCAAAGCGGGTATCTTCAGCAGTCTCTCCGACATTTGGTTTCCGAGTCGAATGCCAATCGCCCATCGTTAGAAATCCCTGTTTTTCAAGGGGGTGCCGAGGCAGATCGTGTTCATGGTAATACGCTTCCAACTGGGCATCCACCCAATCTAGGATCGGATAAACTTTCATGGTTGCCTTTTGCTTTTCGGCAAAAGAACGACCGACCCTTGTCGACGATTGGCTACGACGGAGACCACTCATCCAAACGTCGCCACCAACCTTGGAGAGAGCACGGTTCATAGGTTCAACCTTATTTAACAAAGCATACTTTTTGTTCCCTTCTGCTCCCTGCTCCCAGAGCTTACCATAAAGAGCTTCTTGACGAGCAGCTGAAATAGCGGGGTTGAAAACACGAATATCTAATTCCCAGTCTTCGATAAATGATTGGGAAAACTGGTAGGTTTCAGGAAAACAATATCCGGTATCGACAAAGATAATCGGAATATCCGGTGCGTGCTTCCTAATCAGATGCAGCATTGCCGAGGCCTGAAGTCCAAAACTGGAACTTGCGACCAATCGCGACCCATAAATCTCTTTCAACTGGAGGATTCGTTCGTGCGCTTTTAGGGGTTCCAAATGTGCCGATAATTCCTCTGGCGTAGGATCGGCATTCGGGGATTTTCCTGCGGGTGAATGAGTGCTCTTCATACAACCTCATGCTCCTTGTGAACCTCACTCCCGTGAGTAACCTCGTGAATTATTCCGACGCGAATGACAAAATCACCAAAAGACTCTCCAGTTTGTCGCTCGGTAGAATAGCGAGTGAGAATTGGACGCAAGAGCCCTGCAATCTCATCGCCCTTTGCACTCCGCTTCCAGATCCCACCAATACGATTTCCAGTGAAGCCTCCACCCAAGTGGATGTTATATTTTCCAGGGGCACGGCCAACAAAAGCGATCTCGGCAATATAAGGGCGAGCGCAACCATTCGGACAGCCCGTCATACGGATTGTGATGGCATCTTGGGTGAGACCTACTTCATCAAGGATCTCTTCAATTTCATCCATCAAGCTGGGTAGATAGCGCTCGCTCTCAGCCAACGAAAGGCCGCAGGTCGGGAGCGCCACACAAGCCATCGAGTTAAGACGGGCCGCAGAACGTTTCTGGTTTCCGGCAATTCCATATTTCCCGATCAAAGTATCGATCATGGTTTTCTCTTCGGAATCGACTCCCGCAATGATGATGTTTTGATTTGAACTCAGACGCATATCACCTTTGTGCACTTTGGCGATCTCACGAAGTCCAGTTCGAAGTAAATAGCCTTCCTTATCGAGCACTCGACCGTTCTCTACAAAGATCGTCAATTGGCTCTTACCATCCTCAGTCTTTACCCAACCGTAAGTATCACCATTACTCTTGAATTCGAAGGGGCGTGCTTCATCAATTTTGTATCCGAGGCGGCTTTCGATCTCGTTCTTGAACCACTCAATTCCCCGATCATCGATAGTGTATTTTAAACGGGCGTGCTTCCTTTCGGTACGATCACCGAAATCCCGTTGAATTTTCACAACCTCCTCGGAAACCTCAACGGCCTTATCAACCGGGATGAATCCCAGAATATCAGCAATTCTCGGGAAAGTCTTCTCCTGACCATGATGCATTCCCATTCCGCCACCAACCGTGACGTTAAAACCCACTAATTTTGAATCCTCCTCGATCGCAATGAATCCAAGACACTGGGAATAAATGTCGACGTCGTTACTGGGAGGAATCGCCATGCAAATTTTAAACTTTCGTGGCAGGTAGGTTTTGCCGTAGATCGGTTCGACTTCTCCTTCAGAACTCTCAACCTTGTCACCGTCTAGCCAAATCTCGTGGTAGGCACCAGTCGCTGGCGTCAGGTGATCGCTTATTGCTTGAGCAACCTTGAGCGTTTCTCCATGAATCGACGATAGAGCTGGATTCGGGTTGCACATAACATTGCGATTCACGTCTCCGCAAGCCGCTATCGTGTCCATCGCAGTGTCGTTAATCTCTTTGATCGTTTGCTTCAGATCCCTTTTGATCACACCATGCAGCTGATAGGCTTGGCGGGTCGTTAGTTTGAAGTTTTCGTTTCCATAGTCGCTTGCCATCCGGTCCATCTCTAACCACTGGGCCGTTGTGGAAACCCCACCCGGAACTCGCACACGGATCATAAAACTAAAGGCTTTCTCGAGCCCGGCACGTTTGCGCTCGATACGCACATCGCGATCATCCTGCTGATAAGTCCCATGGAATTTGAGTAACTGCTCATCATCCTTAGAGACGAATTCCGTAGATTCGTCAGCCAATCCGTCAGCAATGGTCCCTCGAAGGTAATTACTTGCGGTTTTAATAGACTCGTTTTTCGAAAGTTTAACTTCAGACATTTAGTTTTGAGGTTCCTTTTTTATTCCTGATCAACCCGATCTTCTTTATCAGGTTTTCTCGCAGGGAAGTTCGCCCGAAACCCCGCTGGATGCAATTAAAAAAAAGGGCCTAATGATCAAGATTGACGAACGACATCACCCTTCTTTTCATTCCGGAGATGCTGAAGCTGATCTCCAATCTATTCCTTCTTTTTCCAATTGTTGTCCTTACCTCATGCGTAGAAGGCGACGAAGAAGTTTGGATTAATGATGATGCCTCCGGAAATATCGTTGCGACCTATAGGCTACCAACGATCGCACTCCGCCAAATCGGAGATCCCGACGAGTTCATCAAAGCACTCAAACTCATTGACGAAAAAGAGGTGATGATTGAGATCACAGACCTCTCTTTCGAATTGAAATCAGGAAGAGCTATCTTCCACCTTGAAGCCAAATTTGAAGATGCCCGTGAACTTCTCTCTATCACTGAACGGAACAAACCGGTCTTTTCCAAACAAACCAAAACTGATCAGAAATACCTCGATAGCATTCTAGGGGATATTAATTTTCGTTTCGACGGAATTACCCCTGCTTTTGATCGGCTTGTAATTCCATCCAAGATCTTCCCTTCAATGGTGAAGAAAAGACCGAAGATGCTTGGTTCAGCTGCCTTCAGGTATTGCATTCACATGCCAAGAAAGATCAAAAGAACCAACGCCCACATAATAAGTGATGATCGCAAAACCGTCACTTGGATCTTCAAACTCAAAAATCATTTCGAAGAACCGATTAGCATGAACCTGAAAGCCGAACTCCCTTACTGGAACTGTTCCATCATCATTTTAATCGGAACATCCGCACTCTGGCTAACCTTAAAAAGGAAGGGGCGACAAAGGCACTAGATCCCAATCACTGCTGACCGACTCATCAAGTCAACCTCCTTGCATCGACAATCACAGTATCGACCGATTCTCTCTTCACAATCCTCACAAAGGAGAATTTGGGCATTACAGGGCATCCAAGCACAATTACGGTATCGGATACTTGGGACTCCACAACTACGGCATTTTGAGACAAGCTTGGCTCCCTCGGTCTGATTTACCGACACACTCAATCTCTCATCAAAAACGTAGCACTCACCCTCATAACCTTCCCCCCGAACTTCTTCATCTTTTCCGTAGGTTACGATTCCTCCATCAAGCTGAAACACATTATCGAATCCTTCATTCAAAAGAAACCCACTGAATTTTTCACAACGAATCCCACCCGTGCAATAAGTTAGAATTTTTTTACCTTCTAACTCAGACCGATGATCCCGAATCCACTTTGGAAGATCCTTAAAACTGGGCACTTTAGGAAGAATCGCCCCTTCAAAGTGCCCAATCTCCCACTCGTAGTCATTTCGAGCGTCGAGTAAGACCACATCATCCGCCTTCATGGCCTCCCGCCATTCCAAGGGCTTAAGATGAGATGCAGTGAGATCAACGGGGTTAAAATCCTCTTCGCCCAATTCCAAAGTCACCACCTCATTACGGACTTTAATTGAAAGCTTAGGAAAGACATGCCCCTCTTCCGGGTCAATCTTCCAAGCAATCCCAGCCATAATTGGGTCCTTATCAAGGGCCTGGCGATATTTAGCACAATTTTCCTTTGTTCCCGAAACAGTCCCATTCAGGCCCTCGGTCGCTACCACAATCCGACCACGAAGCTCTAATTGCTGGCACAAACGACGATGATCCGCTGCGAAAACATCGGGATCATCCAACCGGGCATATTTATAAAAAAGAAGAACTTCGTAGGGAGCAGTCATCGACAAAGAGCAGGATGCCAAAAATCAGCCAATAAATCCAGCGAAGCTCGTTATCTTTTTATCCGAAATAAAACTCACAAATTGAGCCAGTCCATACGCTTGCCAAAGGAGGTTAGAAATGTAGTGTTTTTAGTCACCTAAATGAGGTGGCTAATCTTTGACTCATAGAAGAACAACTTGCCTGTCTCGCCTTCCACTCCAGAACATTTCAATTAATCCTCTTTACCCTTGCCGACCAAATGACGAACGACAAAAAAAACCGGCGTTCCGCCCAAAAAAAGACAATCAAAAAATCAGCGACAAAGAAAAAGGCTGTGAAGACCGCTACAAAGAAGAGGGTCGTAAAAAAAGTAGCTCCAAAAAAGATCGCCGTGAAGAAGATCGCAAAAAAGAAGGTTGCCGCCAAAAAATCAGCA
>ENA-ORDA01001546-ORDA01001546.1-marine-metagenome-genome-assembly--contig:-NODE-1546-length-19186-cov-8.408132_pt1 | contig 19186 bp, 15 predicted proteins | sample MGYA00237778_ERZ508506 | MGnify/ENA primary metagenome ERZ508506 (study PRJEB26177, sample SAMN06267891) | marine metagenome | isolation source: Monterey Bay, California, USA | place: Pacific... | reverse complement strand
TATGTCACCATCTTTATTAATATTCGAGGGAGGAATTACGAATATTAATTGTTAAATCCTTAAGCGGCTTCTTTGTCTTCTACATTATTGTCTTGCTTAGCAGTCTTAGTTAGACCTAAGCTACCTGCTGGGAAGTCTACAACGTCAGTTACGTTAAAGAAGTCACCATTTAAAACTTGTTGTCTTGTGAAACCAATATCAGCTAATGTACGGTCATCTAAGCTTATTAAAGCTTGTCTAGTTCTTGATACTGCAATCTTGTCAAAAACAGTTGAGATAAATTGATTGGCTCTTGCTAAAAATGTATTTTCCATCGTCTTTTCACTTTTCTTTATAAAATTAAGAAGGACAATTCCCTCGTTGGTAATTGTATACGAAATAAAAATGATAAAGAGAATATAGCAAAATGGAAAATAATTGTTTCCAAAATAGAATGATTAAACATAATTGTAATATAATTGCGTCTAAATAGGAAACAATGTGGCTAGATTTGGGCATGAATAGGCTGAAATGAAAAGTTTTAGATAGTCTGGAGTCTTTTTTCTTTAATAGGAAGGTGAATAAGTGTTGAAAATGCAGATACACCTATGCCAATCCACCATACAAGAGTGTAATCGCCTGTAGCGTCGTAAAGTCTGCCACCCATCCAGACACCAAGAAAACTGCCTAATTGATGGGAAAGAAAAACTAAGCCGTATAAAGTACCCATATAACGTAAACCATATATGTGAGCAATTAAACCACTAGTTAGCGGAACAGTTGCTAGCCATAGAGATCCCATAAAAATTGAAAACAATACTACTGACAAGGGAGTAATGGGAAAAATAATAAATAATAATCCAATTAAAGTCCTTAGGGCATAAACTCCTGCTAATAAGTATTTTTTCTGAAACCTTTGACCTAACCAACCCGCATAAATTGTTCCAAATATATTAGTAAAGCCAATTAACGCTATAGCAAATGCACCTAAACTTGAAGTGCTTGACACACTTAAGTAATGTAAGATGCTAGTAGGGCTTATTGCACTGCACATTTCAGTGATCATTGCAGGGAAGTGGGCTGATACAAATGCTAGTTGATAACCGCATGCAAAGAAACCTAAAAAAATCATAGAAAAATTAGGGTCTTTAAAAGCGTTTCCTAAAACTTTCATTAAACTAATTTCTATTTCTTTTTTTGTTGCAACAGGGTTGTTTTTTAAGAAAGGAACAGCAATCATTACTATAATTATGCTTAAGGCAAACATAATAAATACTTGTTGCCAATTATATGAATTCAATAGGGCTTGAGCAATTGGAGCACCTACCATCTGTCCAACTGAACCAGCTGCTGTAACTATACCTAGAGCCATAGATCTATTTTTTTCACTTGAAGCTCTGCCTACAACCGCCAGGATCATTCCCATACCCGTTCCAGCTATACCAAAACCTATAATGAATTCTAAAAATTGATGAGTTAATGGGTTTTGAGCAAAAGTCGATAAAACTAATCCAATAACGTAACAAAATGCTCCAGCAATTATTAATTTTCTATCACCAAACTTTTCTCCTAGGGCTCCAAAAATAGGGGCCCCAATGCCCCAACCAAGGTTTTGGATTGCTATTGCTAAGGAAAATTCTACTCTTAGCCATTGGAATTCATTTTCTATTGGAATTTGGAAAACACCAAAGCTTCCTCTAATTCCAAAAGTGATAATTATAATTATTGAGCCTGCTAAAAGAACAGGAGTTATTAATGAGCTATTATATTTGTTCATAAATTAACATGTGAAGTATTTTTCTTAAAGTGTCAAATTATTGTTTTTAAGTATTTTAAGACTCAAGTCCCATAAGTCATCTGCAGATTTATTATTTTCTGCAAAATTTGATGGTTTATTAATTTTGCTTTGATAAAAATATTCTCCTGAAATATTTTTAACATTATCACTTGTTGCAAGATAAATAATTGTTTCCGCACCTTCTTCAACTTTAATAGCAAATAAGGTCATCAGAAACTTTATTATTAAGCCGATAACCCCAGTATTGTTTGTTCCAAAGCTGGTTTTCACAAACCCTGGATGAAGACAATTTACTGTAATATTGTTTTTTGAAGCTAACTCACTCAATTTCTTCGTAAACAGAATATTGCACAATTTAGATTTTTTATAACAAACCCAACCATTATACTTATTTACCATTTCTATATCATCTAAATTTATATCCACGCCTCTATGAGCACCACTTGCTACGTTAATTATTCGTGCACCATTTTTAATTATTTTATTTTTAAGTAATAAATTAGATAGGACGAAATATGATAAATGGTTTAGTGCAAATGTTTTTTCAATACCATCTACACTTTCTAACCTTGAATAAAATAACGCTCCAGCATTATTTATTAAAACATCAATTTTTTTATTAGCTAATTTTTCTTTTAATGAAGATGTTTCTGATATAGATGACAAGTCAGCTTGTAAAAAACTAATATTTTTATTGTAAGTCTCATTAGTTAAACTTTTAACGGCTTGATTACCTTTAGCTTTGTTTTTTCCTATTAAAATAATTTTATTTTTACTATCTTTTGCTAAAATAAAAGCCGTTCTATACCCGAGACCACTGGAACCTCCTGTTATAATAATATTCAAAATTCTAATCCTTATATATTTGTTTTTTTAATAAAAGAAAATTTTCTAAAGGGTCATTTTCATTTAGAATATTAGAAATGACTGCTACACCTGATACGCCAAGCGCAAATAGATTTTCAATATTGTCTAAAGCTATACCTCCAATTGCTACTACAGGAAGATTAGTTTTTATAATTATATCTTTTAATCGTTTTTCTCCTATTGGGTTCGATGCATCACTTTTAGAATTAGTATTATAAATTGGTCCAACTCCAATATATTTGACACATTTTGGTATAGACGCTAATTGACTCTCATTAGTTATAGAAAGGCCTATTTCAACATTATTCCCAATTAAGTCTATTGCAATGTCCGGGTGCATATCCGATTGACCAAGATGTACTATGTCAATTATATCTTTTGTCTGAGAAGCCACATGAACATTATCGTTGATACAAAGTTTTGTATTTGTATCTTTCATGGATAATTTCAAATCATTAAGAAGTTTTATTATTTCATTATCTGATAGATTTTTGGCTCTTAATTGAAAAACATTTAAACCATTCAAGGCAAGAGTTTTCACTATTCTAACTAACGCTTGTTCTTTATTTTCATTATCCATCATGTGGGATGGAGAAATGTTTTCAGGTCCTGCTATAAAGTAAGAGTGATAATTAGACATTTTGAATGGTAACGTTTTCCAAAACTTGCTTCGAAGTTAGGTTGCTTAAATTATCAAGTAAATTTACTCTCAAACTTCCTGGGCCGGCTGATGTTTTACTTGCCATTTCTCCAGCCAACCCATAAATTGCAATTATAGATGCTGTAGATAGAAGTTTATCTTTTCCTACTGCAATGGCAGCGCCTATTAAACAAGTTAAAGCACAGCCAGTTGCAGTAACTTTTGTCATCATCTCGTGTCCACCAGAAATAGAATAGGTTTGCTTGCCGTCAGTCACGTAATCTGTCTCACCTGTAACCGCAACTATAATATTATTCATAGTTGCAATTGATTTTGCTGCGTCTAGAGCCTCGTTTGAAGATGAAGTAGAGTCTACTCCTTTGCCGCCACCTGCTATACCTGCTACAGCCATAATTTCAGAACCATTGCCTCTAAGTATAGTAGGTTTAAACTTCATTAATTCTTCTACATTTTTATTTCTAAATTTACTTGCTCCTGCTCCAACAGGGTCTAAAACCCAAGGAACTTCATTTTGACTTGCTTGTTTAGCAGCCTCTTGTGCACATTCTTGCCAATATGGATCAAATGTACCTATATTAATTGTCAAAGCTCCATTGATAGCTTTACAAATTTGACTGAAATCATTTGCTTCTTCTTTTGCATGAGCCATTGCTGGAGAAGCTCCTATAGCTAAAAGAGCGTTTGCGGCAATATCCATAGAAACGAAATTAGAAAAATTCCATATTAAAGGAGATTTTTTTCTTATATCTTCTAAAAGTTGTCCTGCATTTATAGCTAAATCTTTTGACATAGTATCCAAACCCTTAAAATTAATTTCATTATTAACGAAACTTACTATACTTTTATTTATTAAAAATAAAATTTAAATCTTAGAAATGACATGGATAATACATGGAAAGAAAGTTATTAGCTGTAGTAGTAGCAGATATGGTAGGTTTTTCTAGGTTAGTTGAAAATGATGAAATAAGTATTTTATCTCGGCAAAAAGAATACTTTACTGAAATAATTAAACCGCAAATTGAAAAATTTGATGGTAAAATAATTAAAACTACTGGTGACGGGTTTTTAGCTACATTTTCGAGTTCATTAGATGCAGTGGAAAGTACCACAAATATTCAAAAAAAAATTAATTTGAGAGAGAAGACGCAGTCAAATGATAAAAGAATTTGGTTTAGAATAGGAATAAATGTTGGTGAAGTAGTTCTTGATGATGGTGATATCTTTGGGAATTCTGTTAATATTGCAAGCCGATTAGAATCTATAGCAGATGCTGGAGATGTCTGTATAACTAAAGATATTTTTCAAAATATTAAAAATTTACAATCTTTTGATATAAGACATTTAGGAGAACAGCAGTTAAAAAACATTTCTCAAAAAGTTGATGTATATAAGATTAAAATCAATGATGAAGAATATAATCAAAGCAAAGAAAATGAATTATTAACTGAGGCAAATCAGGAAATAAGATATTGTGGTTCAAAAGATAATACTATTATAGGTTATGCTAAATTAGGAAATGGTCCTCCCTTACTAAAAGCTCCAAATTTCATGAGTAGCCTTGAGCATGATTGGAGAAGCCCAATTTGGACGCATCTTTATAGATTTTTAGCGGAAGACCATACATTAGTAAGATTTGATCAAAGAGGAAATGGATCTTCAGATTTAGACCCTTTAGAAATCACTTTTAATAGTTTTGTTGAAGATATGGAAGCTGTTGTCAATGAGTCAAAAATAGATAAATTTCCAATACTAGGTGTCTCACAAGGTTGTGCCGTTTCCATAGCATATGCAATTAGAAACCCAAACAAAGTTTCTCATTTAATCTTGATAGGTGGTTTTGCTAGAGGTAAAGGCCAAAGAGGAGATCCTTCTTATGAAGAAAAAAGTAAGATGGAGCAGACAATGATATTAAGTGGGTGGGAAGATGAAAACCCAGCATTTCGTCAGTTCTTCACCACATCAATGATACCCGAAGGTTCTAAGGAACAAATGGATTCTTTTAATAATATTATGAAAATTGCTACGTCTGCAGAGAATGCAGCAAAGATTTCAAGAGTTAATGATCAAATTAATGTTAGTGATATTCTGTCTAAATTAGACATCCCAACAATTATTTTTCATTGTACTGACGATGCTAGGGTTCCAATTTCTGAAGGCAAATTTATGGCAGCAAATATTAAAAATAGTAAATTTGTTCCAATTAAAAGTAAAAATCATGTATTACTTGAAACAGAACATGGTTGGAACTTGTTTAAAGAAGAAGTCACTAAGTTTTTAGATGAATAGACATAAGTTTACTTAGAAATTTTTTTTGAAATATTTGATATTTCTAAAATAAATTCTTTTGCAAGGGCAGATAATTCTCTTCCCTCAGGCCAAATATAAGCATAATCAAAATTAATAGATGGTTCTAAGGGTTTAATTAAAATATCGTTTTTTGACATTATATGTCCTATGAATGGGTCGATTATAGCAATACCAATACCATTTTTTACCATTTGAGCTGATTGGAGCATTGAAGTTGTTTGTATTTTTACAATTGGTTCAATATTAAGTTCTTCAAATTTTTTTCTTATAGAAGTTTGAAATATTCCAGTTGGATCTAAGCTAATAAGATTTTTGTTTTTGAGGTCTTCAATTGATATAATTTTTTTCATGTGTAAGGGGTCATTTTTAGAAACAGCTACAACTGCAGAAAAAGAGACGAATGTCTTTTTTTTAAAAACTCTTTGTTCAAATGGTAATGAGACTAAGGCTACATCAAAATGTTCAGCTCCTTCCCAGTGTATAAGTTCGTTTCTACTTTTTATTGTAATTGAAACATTAGCGTGCGGATGCTTTTTACAAAATTTATTGAGGGCAATAGGAATTAAGCTGTGAGCCAACGAGTTTAGTGTAATAATTCTTAATCGTGAGTATTGATACTGTTTTACTTGCCTTGCTAATGTTGGGATTTGATCCATTCCAGACAAAAGAGGCTCTATTTCTTTATAAAAATTTTCTCCTCTACTTGTGATTTGCACACGCCCTTTAATTCTATTAAATAGAGGAAAATCTAATTCCTGTTCAAGGCTTGTTATTAATCGACTAACACCAGACTGAGTTAAACCTATCTTGTCTGCGGCTCCTGTAATTGAATTTGATTCTAACACAGCTCTAAATGCAATTAATTTCTTTATATTAATCATTTTGACAGCCTATGATTATTTTTCATGCATTCATTATAAATTAGCATTTGTAATCATGATATATTTTTTTATAGTTAACAATAATTATTAATTTTTAAGTTAAATTTTATTAGGGAGGAAATAGATGTTTTTAAAGTCAATTTTAAAAGGGGTGTTGATAACCATTTCAATTACTCTTTTAATAATATCAAATGCATTTGCAGATAAGTATCCATCAAAACCAATTAAATTAATAGTTCCATATGGAGCCGGAGGTGGTGGTGACACTACTTCAAGATTTATAGCAGACTTAGCAACAGACATCTTAGGTGTAAAAGTATTAGTTGAAAATAAGACTGGTGGTGGAGGAACTATAGGAATAGGAGCCGTCGCAAAATCTAAACCTGATGGTTATACTATTGGCTTTATTTCAACTAGTCCTATTACCATAAGGCCTCACTTTATGAAAATGCCATATAAACCTATGGATGATTTAACATATTTAGGTCAATTTGTTTCTAGTCCTATGCCTGTTATTTTAAGAAGTGGTAGTAAGTGGAAATCTTTTGAAGAAATGATGTCTTTTGCAAAATCAAATCCAGGCAAACTAAGATGGTCAACTGCTGGACAAAAAGGTGGTCCCCATATGGCTATGCTTGCTGCATTTAAAAAAGAAGGTGCATCAACCACATATGTACCTTTTAAAGGTGGAGCAAAGGCTTTGGCGGCACTCTTAGGAAAGACAATAGATATGGCTGTTATTTCAGACTTTGCAGCTCCTTTAGCTGCAGGCACTATAAAAATAATTGCTGAATCTACACCCGACAGAAATCCTTCTGCGCTTAATGCAAAAACTCTTGCTGAACTTGGTTACCCACTATCTCCAGCAATATTTTTTGGTCTCGCAGGTCCAAATGGACTTTCTCAGGATGTAATTAATAAATGGGATGATGCACTCGGTAAAATAATGAAATCATCAAAGTTTATTGGTTTATTAAAAAAGCTTAAAGCTACTCCAAAGTATGCTAATTCTGCAGATTTCACAAAGTCTGTTCGTGCGGATTATACTGCAGCAGGTAAGGTGTTAGCCGGAGTTAAGTTCTAAAATAATATATTATTTACAGAGTCATCATAAATGGCTCTGTAAACTTTTCTATTCAAGAGCAATTATGAATATTAATAAAATCAATCATGAAAAATTTTTAATTTTAGGTTTGTTAATCTTAACTTTATTTTTTATTTTTTGGATTATACCTAATAGCATTGAAGATCCCGAAAATTTTGGGATTAAAGATGGATTACCTCCAAGTTTTTCTGCTTACCTTGTAGGTTTCTTGACTTTTTTTACTCTGCTATTTCAATATATAACTGGTGTTATTTTAATAAAAAATGATGACATTAAAAATGATACTCTTTTTTTCTCAAGAGAGGTTTTTAAAAGATCGTTCAAAATAATTTTAGTTTGCTTATTATATTCTTTTATTTTCATTGAAAATTTGGGTTTTTATTTGGGAAGCTTTATATTTGTTATTATTCTGAGTTTCTTACTTGGAGAAAAAAGATTTTTTATTTTATGTTTGTTTCCGACTTTATTAATTTTGTTTGTTTATTTTGGTTTCAAGATGGGATTTAGTATTTTCCTACCAGAAGGTAAAATCTTAGAACAGATTTTTGAAAGTGTTTTGGTTAATTGATGGAGAATATTTTTGCAGGCATTCAATTAGCCACGACACCAGAAGCATTAATTGCAATTTTAATTGGATTGATAGCAGGCCAAATATTAGGTGCAATTCCAGGTTTGACAGCTTCAATGGCAGTAGCTTTATTGGTTCCTTATACATTCTATTTAGATCCATGGATTGGAATACCAATGCTACTTGGGATGTTTAAGGGATCATTGTTTGGAAGTTCTATCACAGCTATTTTAATAAAAACTCCAGGTACACCAGCTGCAGCTGCTACTGTCCTTGATGGTTACCCATTAGCGCAACAAGGTAAAGGTATGAAAGCTATGAAAATGGCATTATACTCATCTGTCTTTGGAGACACGTTCAGTGATGTAATGTTAATTTTCGCCGCAGGTTTTTTAGCAAGTATAGCTCTGAATTTTGGTCCACCTGAATATACTTTGTTAACGGGGTTCTCTCTTATTTGTATAAGTTCGTTAACTGGAAACTCAGTTTGGAAAGGATTATTATCTGTATTCTTGGGAATGATAATTGGGATGATTGGACTTGATCCAATAACAGCAACACCAAGATTAACATTTGATTATTTAGAATTAGAAGAAGGTATAGGATTAATTCCAATGTTAATAGGAACTTTAGCTGTTTCAGAGGCATTAAGACAAATGGAACAGCCAATAAAAAAATTGGCTTCTAGTACATTAAGTTTTTCTAAAAAGAAGATTGATAACATAGTTACTTGGTCAGAGTTTAAATCTACTTTACCTACTATCGTAAAGTCTTCTGGTTTAGGTACTTTGATTGGTGCTATGCCAGGCTTAGGATCAACCATAGCTGCTTTCTTAGCATACGGTGAGGCAAAAAGAAGTTCAAAATTTCCTGAAAAGTTTGGTAAAGGCTCGTTGGAAGGTGTGGCTGCTTCTGAAGCTGCTAATAATGCTGTTTCTGGTTCTAATATGATACCATTATTAGCTTTTGGCATACCAGGTGATATTGCTGCGGCATTAATAATGGGAGCTTTTTTAATACAAGGAATTACTCTTGGTCCTGTAGTTTTTCAAGATAACCCTGTTGAAATTTATGCTATTTTTGCAGCCTTAATCGTAGCTAATTTATTAAATTTAGTTTTAGGACACGGCCTCATTAGAATGTGCAAACATGTTGTCACGGTGCCCAAAAGATTGCTGTTTCCAGCAGTTTTAGTTGTTGCTTCAGCTGGGGCATATGCATTGAGAGGCTCATTATTTGATATTCAATTAGTATTTTGCTTTGGTATATTGGGATACTTGATGATAAAATGTGATATCCCAACAGTACCAATGTTAATTGGTTTTATACTTATTCCTATATTTGAAGAAAACTTAAGAATCACTATTCTTCTTGGATCTTCACACGATTTAAATATTGGGTTTATTTTTACACGTCCAGCCTTTCTAATATTACTTCTTATAATGACGGTTGCCTCATTCATTGTAGTGAAGAGAAGGAATCTTAAAAATTTAGAAAAAATTAATAATAAATAATTATAGGAATTTTTGATGAAATCTATTTCAAGTAATCCAAAAGATAAAATAAAGTTAGTAACTGTCAATGGAAATTTAATGCCATTAAAGGATGCTAAAGTTTCGATAACGGCACCTGGACTATCATATGCTGCGTTAGTATTTGAAGGCATTAGAGCTTATTGGAATAAAGAACATAAACAGTTATACATATTTAGATTGGATGAACATCTTAAAAGATTTATTAATTCTATGAAGCTTTTGAAATTTATAGACTATCCAAACTTATCATCTATTAAAGCAGATATTCTACAAAATATACAAGCTAATAATTACCAAGAAGATATCTATATCAGGTTACAAGGTTATATAGATGAATGGGGTGAAATGGCTGTGAGATCACCAGTTAGTACTTCAATTGTTAGTTACCCAAGACCAAGGGCTATTGCGTTTACGGAAGGAAAAAATTTTACTATAAGTTCATGGCAACGATTGGATGATAATGCCAGTCCACCTCGAATTAAGGCTTCTGCCAATTATCTTAATAGTAGGCTAGCAAGTATTCAAGCCAAGGAAAGTGGTTATGATGGAGGCATTATGCTAGGCGCAAATGGAAAAGTTAGTGAGGGACCTGGTGGATGTATTTTTCTAATTAGAAATGGAAATCTTATTACACCTACTATAACAAGTGGAATATTAGAGAGTATAACTAGGGATAGTATTATAGAAATTGCAAATACACTTACAATAAATGTTCAAACTAGAGATGTAGATAGAACTGAACTTTATATTGCAGACGAAATTTTTTACTGTGGTACGGGTCAAGAAATAATGCCTATTTTAAGTGTTGATAAAATGTTAGCAGGAGAAGGAACACCGGGTAAAATAACTAAAACATTACAAAGTGAGTTTACTGAAATAGTAAGAGGAAATAATCCAATTTTTAAAAGTTGGATTTCTCCAACTTATAAAAAATAGGAAATTAAATATGTCAAAAATTGATCCCATAAAACTTGGTATTATTTGGAAAAGACTGAATGGAATGATAGACGAAGTAGCAGAGAGCTTTATTAGATCCTCATTTTCTGCTGTTGTCAGAGAAAATTATGATATGGCATTCAGTCTGCTTGATATTAAAGGTAGACAGTTTATTCAAACTAAAAAAAGTATTCCATCCTTTATAGGAACTTTGCCACATACACTTCAGGAAATTTTAAAGATAATTCCTATAGAAAATTTCAATGAAGGTGACGTTGTTATTTCAAATGATTCTTGGCTAGGTACAGGTCATTTAAATGATATAACAATGATATATCCAATTTTTAAAAAGAATAAATTAATCGCCTTTGCTGGAAGTACGGCACATACAGTTGATATTGGTGGAGCACCATCTCCTAATGCACAAGATAGTTACGAAGAAGGTTTATGTATTCCTGTTTGTAAGATTGTTGAAAAAGGCATTGAAAATAAAACTATCATTTCTTTTTTAGAGCAGAACCTTCGTGAACCCGACGAAACTTTAGGAGACATACGAGCTCAATTTTCTGCTTATAAAGTTGCTACTACAAAGTTATTAAATTTACTAAAGGAAGAGAAATTAAATAATCTAGATGACATAATACATAATATTTTAACTAGATCTGAAGATAGTATGAGAAAGAAAATTACTGATATTCCAGATGGAAAATATGAGGATGAAATGTTAGTTGATGGATTTGATCATCCATTAAGAATTAAATGTTCTATTGCTATAAAAAAAGATCAGATAACAGTTGATTTTACTGGAACATCAAATCAAATCAATAGACCAATAAATAGTGTTTTTAACTATACATATGCATATGCTTGTTATGCTTTGAAATGTGCTATAGACCCCACGGCACCAAATAATGATGGCTCATTTCGACCAGTAAAAATTATTGCTCCCGAGGGTACAATAGTAAATCCTAGACGACCTGCACCAGTTTGGGGAAGACATCTTACAGGTCATTATATACCTCCATCAATTTATGGAGCTTTATCAAAGGTAATTCCCAATAGTATAATAGCTGAATCTGGGTCACCTTTATGGAATATTTATTTTAAGGGTAGGAAAGAAATTAATGACAGGCCTTTTGTTAAAATGTTTTTTATGAATGGTGGTCATGGAGCAAGAAGTAAAAGTGATGGTCCTGGATGTTTAAGCTTTCCAAGTAATGTTTCTAATCAATCAATCGAACAGTTTGAAAATCAAGCTCCTTTAATTGTTCATGAAAAATCATTTGTAAAAGACACTCAAGGTATTGGGCAATACGTTGGAGGAGCTGCTCAAAGGATATCGTTTGAATCAACTTCTAAGAAGCCAATAATGATGACCATAAGACATGAAAGAGTATTTCACCCACCAAGAGGAATTTTGGGAGGAGGAGACGGGTCTAAAGGCATTGATCTTGTTAATAACAAAAAAATACCTGCAAAATCCTCTTATCCTCTTAAATTTGGAGATATTGCAACTTTTCAAACTCCAGGTGGTGGGGGGATGTTTTCTCCAAGTCATAGGGATGAAATTAAAGTGTTAGAAGACGTGGAGAGTGAATTGTTAAGTTTGAAAAAAGCTGAGTTAATATACAAGAAGAAAGTTTCAAGGAAAAAGTAATGTCAAATCAACTTAGTGAATTTCGAATTGGAGTAGATATTGGTGGTACTTTCACAGATATAGTAGCTGTTAATCAAAAAAATGGTATCCAATTTAATGGGAAAGTTTTAACGACGCCCAAAGACCCATCTGAAGCAGTATTATCAGGTGTAAAAGATATAATAAAAAAAAATAAAATTGATCCAAAAAACTGTCGAATTATTCATGGTACTACACTTGTTGCAAATGCACTTATTGAAAGAAAGGGTGTTAAAACTGCTTTATTAACAACACAAGGTTTTAAGGACGTATTAGAAATTGGAAGAGAATGGCGATATGACTTGTTTTCATTAGACTTGGAAATGCCTTCGCCAATTGTCCCTAGACATTTAAGATTTGAAATTGAAGAAAGAATTAATTTTAAGGGAGAAATCATTAAAAGCTTAGATGAAAAAGGATTAATAAAAGTTGCAAAAAAAATAGCAAAATCAGGTGTTGAGACTTTAGCTATAGTGTTTATGCATTCTTTTAAAAACGCAATTCATGAGAAGCTAGCCAAAAAAATTATAGAAGCTCATGTCCCAAATCTTAATATTTGTCTTTCAAGTATAGTAAGCCCAGAAATTGGAGAATATGAAAGAACCTCAACATCTGTTGCCAATGCATATGTTCAACCGATCTTCAAGAGTTATGTAACTTCATTAGTAAAAGGATTAAAAAAAATTGGAATTACTAATGACTTATTTTTAATGTTATCAGACGGCGGAATAGTCCATCAAAAAACAGCAATCGAATTCCCAATTAGGCTTGTACAATCTGGTCCAGCAGGTGGAGCCCAAGCAGCAACATTATATGGCAAAATTTTAAAACAAAATAATATATTATGTTTTGATATGGGAGGTACAACTGCAAAAGCTTGTTTGATTGAGAATGGTAAACCTAATAGGACAACAGTATTTGAAGTTGCTAGAGTCTTTAGATTTTCTAAGGGGAGTGGTTTGCCTCTTCAAGTTCCAGTTGTAGATATGATAGAGATAGGAGCAGGGGGTGGAAGTATAGCAAGAATAGACGGAATGGGTTTGATACAGGTGGGTCCAGATAGTTCAAGTTCATACCCTGGACCAGCATGTTATGGTTTAGGTGGTCTATTACCAACGGTCACTGACTCAGATTTAATTTTGGGATACATAGATGCCGAGAATTTTCTTGGCGGTGATATGAAGCTATTCAAAGAAAATGCAGAAAAAGCCATTAAAGAGCATATAGCCGATCCATTAGGTATAACAATACTAAGCGCTGCTTGGGCAATACACGAAATAGTGACAGAGAATATGTCCCAAGCTGCAAGTATTCATGCCTTAGAAAAAGGTAGAAAAATAGAAAAATTTTCTATGATCCCAATAGGTGGTGCAGGACCTGTACATGCTTGCAGTTTAATGTCTAAAATGAATATAAATCAGATGATAAGTCCAGCGAATGCTGGGGTAGCATCTGCGATAGGAATGATTGCATCACCTAATTCATTTGAACTTGTTCAAACTGACATGCAGTTACTTGAGGATTTAAATTTTTTAAAAATGAGAAATCATTTTAAACAAATGCATAAAAATGGGGTAAAATCCTTGTTAAAAACTGGAATAAAGTTAGAAAAAATTAATATTTCTAATAGTGTTCTTATGAGATATGTAGGTCAAGGTTATGAAATAGAAGTTCCTTTAAATAGAGATAATTTACAAAATGGAAATATGAAAGACATTCAAATAGAATTTGAAAAAGTATATAAAGTTCTTTTCGGTAGAACTGAAAAAATGCCATTAGAAATTATTTCATGGAGGACTATTGCTTCGGGTCCTGTCTCAAAGTTTATAATAAAAGATAAAAAATTTAATACTTCCAAAAACATTCGTCCTAAGAAAAGACAGGTTTATTTTGGAGGGAAAACATATTTAAATACTGATGTAATTAATAGAAATAATTTATCAAAATCTTTTCAATCCAAAGGACCTCTGGTTATAGAAGAAAGAGAATCTACTCTCATTATTCCTCCGAATTTTAATGTTAATATGGATCCAACAGGTAATCTTTTAATTAAGAGAGCTAAATAATAATGGTTAAAGAACAAACAATCTCTCAAATGATTACTTTACATCTGAAAGCCATAGGTGTGCAAAGTATTTTTGGGGTCCCAGGTGGAGGCAGTAGTCTAGATTTAATTGATGCAGCAGAAGATGTTGGGATTAAATTTTATTTAGTAAAAAGAGAAGATGCGGCCGTAATAATGGCCTGTGTATACGGAGAACTAACAAATTCTATTGGAGTTGCTTTAGTTACAAAAGGTCCAGGTCTATCAAATGCTATGAATGGAATTGCATACTCAGCTCTTGATAGAGCTCCTCTTATATTATTTAGCGACGGGTTTTCGGATAAATTAAGTTCTTTTGTAACTCATCAAGTCTTTGATCAAAAAAAACTTATGTCTCCATTTAGTAAAAACTATACAAATTTACAAAATGAAGATCCAGAAATTGAATTTAAGAATGTTGTTTCAAGTGCATTATTACCCCCCTATGGTCCAGTTTACATTGAATTAATATCAGCAGTAGCACAAAAAATAATAGATAAACGGGATTTAAGTTTAAAAATAAAAAAGGAAACTAATAACTTAGAGTATAATGATCAAATTATTTCATTGTTGGAAAGTTCAAAGAAACCTGTCGTAGTTTTGGGTTTAGAAAACTTAATAGATAATACAACAGAAGTAATTTCCAAAATTACAAATTTATTAAACTGTCCTACTCTAGTCACTTATAAAGCCAAAGGAGTTATTTCAGATAATGATGAAAATTTAGTTGGAATTTTTACTGGTGGAAAAGCTGAACAAATTTCTATAGTACAATCTGATTTAATCATTTTAATAGGATTAGATCCTGTTGAATTAATTCTTCAGCCATGGCCTTATGACATTCCTGTTTTAAATATTTCACTTGTTAAACACGAGGTACATTATGTTAATGCCGAAGCTAACCTATTTGGTGACTTAAACTTTAATTTAAAAAAATATTTAAAATACTTCACAAAGTCTGATTGGAAAAAAGCAGAAATTAAATTCTTCAAACAGCAGATTAAATCAAAATTAATTTTTCCAAGTAATAATTCTTTAAATCCACAATCTATAGTTGAAAACGCTCAGATTTTCTCAAAAAACAATCCACGTATTTCAATAGATGCAGGGGCACATATGTTTTCTGCTACAGCATTTTGGAATGCATCAGAGCCATTCGATGTTTTGATTTCAAATGGACTGGCGACAATGGGTTTCGCTCTGCCTGCTGCAATATCTTCAGCTCTAGAAAATCCTGAACGTGGAGCAATAGCATTTACTGGTGACGGTGGTTTTATGATGTGTTGTTCAGAGTTAGCAACAGCTGTTCAATTTAATGCAAATATTTTAGTGATAGTATTCAATGATGGTGCATTATCATTAATAGACATAAAGCAAAAATCTAGAAATTTAAAAAGAGCAGGTACAACATGGCCAAGATCTAATTTTGCTGAAGTGGCAAGTGGTTTTGGTTGTCGATCGTGGAAAGTTGATAATTTAGGAGATTATAAAGTTGCTCTTGATGAATCTTCAAAAATCAAAGGAGCAAAACTTATTGATGTTTGGGTAGATCCTGATGGATATGCTGATCAACTAAAATCTCTTAGAGGATAATTAATTAAGGAAAAAAAATGGATTTTAATTTAACAGAAGAACAACGATCATTTCAAAATTCAGTTAGAAATCTAGCTGAAAACCATTTAAGTCAAGGAAACCTTGAAAGAGCACATGATCCAAATTTTCCAAAGGATGTTGCTAAGTTGTTTGCAAAAAACGGTTTAATGGGAATTACACTTCCTGAAAAAGATGGAGGTCAAGGTGGTAAATTGATGGATGCAGTTATTGCTATAGAGCAAGTAGCTTTGGTGTGTCCAAGAAGTGCTGATGTTATTCAATCAGGCAGCTTTGGTCCATTGAGAACATTTGCTGAATATGCGTCAAATTTTCAAAAAGAGAAATATTTAAGCAAATTACTTACTGGAGAAATTGTAATTGCTTTGGGTATGACTGAACCTAATGCTGGGTCTGCAGTAACTGATCTAACAACAAAAGCTGTTGAAGATGGAGAAGGATTTAGAGTTTCAGGCAGCAAAGTGTTTACAAGTAATTCTCCTGATGCTGACATTTTTTTAGTTTATGTAAGGTATCATGAAGGGATTGATGGCATTGGTTCTGTTTTGATGGACAGGACAATGGAAGGATTTTCCTTGGGAAAGCCCTCTAAATATACTAATGGTGAAGAGTGGTGTGCTTTGTATTTTGATAATGTTTTTATACCAAAAGAAAATGTTCTTTTAGGTCCAGGTGGATTTAAAAAACAAATTGCAGGTTTTAATGCAGAAAGAATTGGCAATACTGCAAGATCATTATCTGTAGGAGAGTTTGCTTATAATTTAGCAAGAGAACATGCTCTTACTCGAGAACAATTTGGACGTAAAATATGTGAATTTCAGGGTGTTCAGTGGAAATTTTCAGATATGAAAATTCAAATAGAAGCGGGTAGACTGTTACTTTATAGGGCAGCAATTAACGCAGATAAAGGATTTCCTTCTTCAAAGGATACATCAATTGCCAAGGCTTTTTGTAACAAAGCTGGATTTGATATTTGTAACGAGGCAATGCAGGTTATGGGTGGCATGGGGTACTCACAAGAGTCACTTGTTGAGTATTGTTTTAGAAAATCTAGAGGTTGGCAAATTGCAGGCGGCTCAACTGAAATGATGAAAAACCGTATTGCTGAAGATATATTTGAACGCAGATTTTCTCAACGTCCAATTAAGATATAAAATTTATTATGATTGATTTTGAGTTAACACAATCTTTTTTCAATCCCTCTTCAATTGCGATTATTGGAGCATCATCAAACGAAAAAAAAACTGGTTCTAGAATTCAAAGATACCTGGTTTCACATGGATATAAAGGGAGAATATTTCCAGTCAACCCTAATAGAGATAATATATTTGGTTTAAAATGTTATCCTAATTTAAAGAAAATTAATGAAAAAATTGATCATATTTTTATTGCACTTGATGGTAATAAAATTATTGAAGCAATTAATGACGCCGTTTCACTTAACGTAAAATGTGCAACAATTTTATCCGGCGGTTTTAGTGAATCTGGATCAGAAGGGTTAGATTTAGAAAATGAAATTTTAGATATTGCTAATAAGGGAAATATAAGAGTTTTAGGGCCAAATAGTATTGGTATAATAAATATTTCTGACTCTGTTATTCTTAGTGCAAACGCCATGCTTGAATTGCCAAATTTAAAAAAAGGTAGTTTAAGCGTGATATCTCAAAGTGGAAGTTTAATTGGTGCTCTTTTAGCTCATGGCGCTTCTCGTGGAATTGGTTTTTCTAAATTAATTTCTGTTGGAAATGAAGCAGATTTGTCTGTCGGTGAAATTGGTAAAATGTTGGTTGATGACGTTGACACTGACACAATAATTCTATTTTTAGAAACTTTACGTAATAGCAGAGAAGTTGCAGAAATGGCTCATCTAGCTCACAAGTCTGGTAAAGCTATAATTACGTATAAACTTGGAAAATCTGATTTAGGTAAAGAATTAGCAAAATCTCACACAGGTGCTATAGCAGGTTCAGATGAGGCTTTTAATGCATTTATTAAATATAATGGAATGTCTAGAGTTGAAATTTTTGAAACTTTAATAGAAGTTCCAAATTTATTTAAAAATAAAGTAATAGCTAAAGGTAAACGAATTGGAATTGCAACTACTACTGGCGGAGGAGGAGCGATGGTAGTAGAAAGTATTTCTAGTTCAGATATAGAGGTCATAAACCCAGGACCTTCTATGTCTAAATTAATGAAACAATATAACATTCCTTACAATGATAATAAGTTAGTTGATTTGACTATTGCTGGGGCTAAACCGGAGATAGTTAATGACGTAATAAAAGAATTTATGGAAAATAAAAATTGTGATTTAGTAGTTATGGTAGTTGGATCATCAGCTAAGTTTAGACCAGATCAAGCTATTGAGCCATTATTAAAATGGGCAAATAATTCTAAACCCCTTGTGGTGTATGTTGCACCAGACGCTCCAGAAGCTCTACAATTACTAAATAAAAATGGTATAGCTAGTTTTAGAACTCCCGAATCTTGTGCTGAAGGTATTAAGGCGTATTTAAACAATAAATCGCCTAAAACTATTGATAATAATTATGAACAAATAAATTTTAACAAGATAAAAACTATTTTAAAAAGTGTTAAATATAAAAATTTAACTGAGTTTGAGGCTCTAAAAGTTTTTGATATTATGGGTATTAAAACTGTTAGATCTAAAATTGTTTCTAACATACTAAAATCTAGAGAATTGACTATGGAATTTGGGTTCCCATTAGTGATGAAAATCTTATCAAGTCAAATTCAACATAAAACAGACACTGGTGGAGTAGAACTGAATATAACAAGTGAAGCAGATTTAAAAAATAGACATAAAAAATTATGCAAGGTTTTCGATAAACTTGAGGTTAAAAATTCCGATAGGGAATTTTTACTTCAAAAAATGGAAATAGGCATTACGGAAATAATTTTAGGTTACAGAGTAGATGAATTAGTTGGCCCTATTGTTGTAATTGGTTCAGGTGGAGTTTTATCTGAAATTTATGATGATAAATCAGTAAGAATTGCTCCAGTAGATTTTAAGGAAGCAAAAAAAATGATTAATGAAGTAAAAAGTTTGGTTACTATAACCGGCTACAGAGGCCTACCAAGAGCGGACATTAATATTTTAGCCAAGGCTATAGTAGATATGTCACAATTAGCTAGCATTAAAGCTATTAAAGAAGCTGA
>ENA-ORDA01001543-ORDA01001543.1-marine-metagenome-genome-assembly--contig:-NODE-1543-length-19197-cov-3.808682_pt1 | contig 19197 bp, 18 predicted proteins | sample MGYA00237778_ERZ508506 | MGnify/ENA primary metagenome ERZ508506 (study PRJEB26177, sample SAMN06267891) | marine metagenome | isolation source: Monterey Bay, California, USA | place: Pacific... | reverse complement strand
TATAAATAATAAATGATAACATATAAAATCTACTAAGGAGATAAAAACATGCACGATTTAAATGAAAATTATGTACAGGGCCTGAAAGAAAAGTGGGCTCCAGTACTCGATCACGAAGACCAAACTCCAATCGCAGACAATTACAGAAAAAATGTAACTGCTATTCTTTTGGAAAATACAGAACAAGCCATTCGCAAAGAAAATGCTCTTGGTAATTCTACAATGCTCAACGAAGCACCTGCAAACATTGCACCTACTGGTGCTGATGCTGGCCATCTAAAATATGCAGACCCAGTGATGATTTCTATGATTCGCCGGACTATGCCAAACCTGATGGCGTTTGATATTCTTGGTGTGCAACCAATGACAGGTCCAACCGGTCTTATCTTTGCAATGCGCTCGCGTTATAACGGTCAAGATGGTGGTCAAGCAGCGAATGCAGAAGCTCTGCATGACGAAGCAAATACAGCGTTTTCTGGTGAGTCCGGTTCTGGTGGTGTCGCCCATGCAGGAACAGACCCATTCGCAGGTTCGACTCATGCCAATAATGACGCTCTGGCGGAAGTTGCTGCTAATTATACAACTGGCGCCGGTGGTTCAACCGCTGATGGTGAAGCTCTTGGTCAAGGTACTGCAAACCAGTTTAGTGCTGATGGTCACTTTAACCAGATGGCATTCTCAATTGAACGCACATCCGTTACTGCTCAAACTCGCGCACTCAAGGCAGAGTACACAACTGAATTGTCGCAAGACTTGAAAGCTGTACACGGTCTGGACGCAGAGTCAGAACTGTCAACAATTCTTTCGACAGAAATCAATGCAGAAATTAACCGTGAAGTTCTTCGCGGTCTGTATGACAATGCAAGATTGGGTTGTCAAGCACAAACCAACAACAAAGGTGTTTTCAGCCTTGCTACTGATGCCGATGGACGTTGGAAAGTAGAGAAGTTCAAAGGTCTGATGATGCAGATTGAAAAAGAAGCTAATGTTATTGCTAAAAGCACCCGCCGTGGTAAAGGTAATATTGTAGTATGTTCTGCTGATGTTGCTTCCGCTCTGGCAATGACAGGTGTTCTTGATTATAACCCACAAATGAGTAACAATGGTATTTCTTCGGATGATACAGGTAGTACATTTGCTGGTGTTCTTAACGGTCGTTTCAAAGTATATATCGATCCATATTTTGATGCCGCAGGCGCACATGATTTCTGTATGGTTGGTTATAAAGGTACTTCTGCTTATGACGCTGGTAGGTTCTACTGCCCATACGTTCCAATGCAGATGGTTCGCGCCGTTGGCGAGAACACTTTCCAACCAAAAATCGGTTTCAAAACCCGTTATGGTATGGTAAACAACCCATTTGCTGGTGGACCACGCGATGTTTCAGCTTCGCATACTACTGGTAACCTCTACTATAGAATGTTCAAAATTACTAACCTCAATGACGTAGGATAATAATTTTAATAAAATACTGCAAAAATAATGCAGGAACTTCGGGGGGATTTTTATCCCCCCTTTTTTTATGACTAAATAGTAGTGTAATTAGGAGAGAATAATTGAAGTATACAGATGTAAATTTTATGAATACTCAATCATTTCAGATCGATATTCCACTAGCTCCTTCTGTCAACGAATGGGTGCAATCGGTAAGTCTGCCCGGCATAACATTGGGCGAAGCTTCTTTGGAGAATCCTTTCATTAGACAACCAGAGCCAGGCGATAAGTTAATATTTTCACCATTATCATTTTCATTTATTGTAGATGAACAAATGAAAAATTTTATAGAAATGTTTAACTGGATGAACGCATTAGGATTTCCAGAAAATTTACAACAATATGGCGTTATGCCTCATCAAGTAAACAGAGTTTCAGATAAACAAGTTTCTTGTGATATAACCGTATTGGTGTATAATAATCAGACTAAACCAATTTTAAAATTTACAATGTTTGGATGTTTTCCTATTGCGCTCGGCGACATGCCTCTAAATGTTGCGGGTACGGATTCAGAGACTCCAATATGCACTGGCGATATTATGTATAGAAACTATGTGATCGAATCAATTATTTAATATTATTATTTTGTGAGAAAATTATGGACGAAAAATACACGGCGAAAATGGCTGAGTTGATGAAAGAGTCTGAAACGGACATTAAAATCAATTTTTTAAGGCTAGAAGAAGAGTTACCGCACAATCAAAATTTGATTGGTAAGTGGATGACATATCAACAGGTTTATCAGACAAAATATCAATTTTTAGAACTCGACCATAGAATTGTTGTGGCCGAGAAAACAAAATACTACACTGGTAAATTTTCAGAAGATGAAATTCTAGCTCGGGGGTGGGAAGTCGAAGGCACAAAGATTTTGAAAGCAGACCTGCATGTCTGGACTGATAGCGATTTAGATATTGTCAAATCCAAAAAGAATTTATTGATATTGAAGCAACTCATACAGTTAATAGACAAGACTTTAGATATTCTTATAGATCAAAAAAAGTGGACAATTAAAAATTATATAGATTATAAGAAATTTATTGAGGGTAATTAATGAGTAGATTTTTCGTGAAAAAATTAAACGAGGTGCATGTCGAAATAGATGCCTCGGAATTTCACATGTTAAAAGAATTGGTGGACTATTTCACATTCAAGGTGCCGGGCGCCGAGTTTATGCCGTCTTTTAAAAATAAAGTATGGGACGGTAAGATACGGATGTTCAATCCTATCAATAGAAAATTATATCTTGGACTGTTGAATCATCTCGATTACTTTTGCAGAAAAAATAATTACATTGTAGAATTTGAAAACGATTTAACGGATAGAAATTTTTCAATAGAAAATCTGGCTGAGTTAGTACGACACATAAACCCCCACAGCCAAGGGAAACCGATAGGTTATAGGGACTATCAATTAGACGCCATACATCACTCCATCGTAAACAATAGGACGCTTCTGGTGTCTCCTACTGCGTCTGGCAAGTCATTGATTATCTATACCTTATGTAGATTTTACAATATGCATCCAAAAGTAAAGTCAAAGAAAATTTTAATCATTGTTCCCACTGTGTCGCTTGTGCAACAAATGTATGGCGACTTTAAAGACTACGGATGGAATGTCGAAAAATATTGTCATAAAATATCTGCCGGTATTGATAAAAATACAGATAAGAAAGTTGTCATATCAACTTGGCAGTCTATCTATAAAATGGGATTTGACTATTTCGATCAGTTTGGAGTTGTCATAGGCGATGAATGTCATTTATTCAAGGCCAACTCACTGAATAAAATTATGGACAAAATGACAAACTGCAAATATAGATTTGGCACAACTGGTACACTGGACGGCACGAAAACTCATAAACTGGTTTTATCTGGTATGTTTGGCGATGTAAAACAGGTGACCACAACCAAAGCTTTGATTGACAGCAAAACTCTTGCTGATTTCAGAATCAATTCGATTGTTCTCAAATATAAACCCGAAGATTGTAAATATATAAAAACTCTAAAATATTCGGATGAAGTCGAATGGATCGTAACAAATCCAAGGCGTATGGCCTTTATTAAAGACTTGACATTGACACTGAAAGGTAATACATTAGTTTTATATAACTTTGTTGAAAAACATGGCATACCGATGCACAAAATGATAGAAGATGCCGCAGAAGAAGGCAGAAAGGTATTTTTTGTGAGTGGTAATGTGAAGGCGGATGTAAGAGAAGAAATAAGACATACAACTGAACAGGAAAGTAATGCAATAATTGTCGCCTCATATGGCACCTTTTCAACTGGTATAAATATAAGGAACTTGCACAACGTAGTATTTACTTCTCCCTCGAAAAGTAGAATTAGAAATCTACAATCCATCGGCCGAGGCCTCCGAAAAGGAAATGGAAAAACATCTGCCGTGTTGTATGACATTGCAGACGATCTAAGATATAAGACATATATGAATTTCGCCATACGACATTTTTATGAGAGAATAAATATTTACAACGAAGAAAAGTTCGAATTCAAAATAAATGAGGTAAATCTTTATGACTAATGAAGAAAAAAATATTTCAGAATACAAAGTATTACGACTTATGACAAAGGAAATAATTATTTGTAAAGTGAATAATTCGGGCCCAGAAGCGACGAATTGGTGGACACTCGAAGATCCATTTGAGATAAAATCTTTTATGAATCCAAATACAGGAGATTTCAATTCCACACTCATTGATTGGTTGCAGTTCGCCTCAAGCACTGAAACAAGAATTAGTCTGAATGATATTTTAACTGTTTCTGATCCTGACGGAGAAGTATTAGACCATTACGTTTCTATTGTAAAAAGAAAAAGGGGTATTGTTGAATATCAAGTAAAAGAAGGTAAAGAGGCCTTGGAATTAGTAGAAAAACTAAAATCTACCGGATCAAATGAACCAGAAGTCACATTTGAGGACTATATGGAAATTCTCAATACCAATAAAGTATATCATTAATAATATTCTTTAAAGGTATACATACCTATTGTAACACCGAAATCTTACCCTGTCAAGAAGAAAAACAAAATTATTTTCTATTGACATGATCTTTTTTCTGTGGTATTATAGAGTAATTATATTGACAAGGATATGTTATGGCAAAAAAACAGAAAAGAAATCACTATGTTGACAACAAGCAATTGTTGGCTGCAATGATTGTTTACAAAGATGAAGTGAAAAATGCATTAGAAAAAGAGACCGAGAGGCCAAGAGTGCCTAACTATATCGGGGAGTGCATTATGAAAATTGCACAACATCTATCCTACAAACCTAATTTTATCAATTATACTTACAAAGATGAAATGATATCTGATGGTATAGAAAACTGTCTTTTGTATATCGACAATTTCAATCCAGAAAAGTCGAGCAATCCATTTGCATATTTCACTCAGATTATCTATTATGCCTTTATCCGTAGGATTCAAAAGGAAAAGAAACAGACTTATGTGAAATACAAGTCATTAGAGAATCAGGAATTAATTGATGAAATCATGCAGGGCCCTAATGGTACTCCGGTAAAAAATAATTTTATGGAATTTATTCAGTCAAATATGGATGATTTTCTTTCAGACTTTGAGGAAACTCAACGTAAGAAGAAAGAAAAGGCCAAAGAAAAAAGAAATAGCAAGGAAACTGAAACTCCATGAAAATTGCTTTGATTACGGACACCCATTTCGGTGCGCGTGGCGACTCTTTGTTGTTCCATGAATATTTTATGAGGTTTTATGATGAAGTCTTTTTTCCTTATCTCGAAGAAAATAATATTGATACTATTATTCATCTCGGCGATGTTACTGATAGGCGGAAGTTTATCAACTACAATATTCTTGACGGGCTAAAGTCTGGATTTATCGAAAAGATGAAAAAATATGACACTTATTTTATTATTGGTAATCACGATGTGTATTATAAAAACACAAACCGTATTAACTCTATGGAACAACTTTTCGGCGATAGTTTCAAAACTTATACAGAAACGACCACTCTTAATATTGGTGGTGTTGATATTTGTTTTGTGCCTTGGATAAATTCTGAAAATCACGATCAAACAGTAAAACATATCAAAAAAACGAAAGCAAAGATTGCTCTAGGACATTTAGAATTGAATGGTTTTGAAATGATGCGCGGTATCAAATGTGAGGCTGGTATGGACGTAAAACTTTTCAATAAATTTGATTTGACATGCTCGGGTCACTTTCATACAAAATCGAGTCAGGGTTCTATACATTATCTGGGCGCGCCTTATGAAATGTTTTGGAACGATTGTAACGATACAAAGGGGTTTCATATCCTAGACACAGATGATAATGATTTAGATTTCATCACAAATCCTTTTAATATGTTCCATAAAATCTGGTATGACGACTCAAAGCCTATGTCCTATCCAGAAGATTTGAAAGACAAATATGTAAAACTTATCGTTGCAACCAAATCCGATCAATTAAAATTTGACATATTCATTGACGATTTGTATAAAATGGGTGTTGCTGATTTGTCTATTGTAGACGACACCGATTTTGAGTTTGAAGAAAATGGCGACATTGACACAACAGAAGATACCATGTCACTACTAACAAACTATATTGATAATTATGAGATCGATGTAGACAAGAATAAATTGAAACACATTATGCGCGATCTATATGTATCCGCTCTGAGAGGTGAAACTTGATAACTTATAATTACGATGAATTTATGGTAGATTGTTTTGGTGAATATACCAAACCAACTTTGGAAGAATTTAGGTATGAGTCTGAACAGACATACACTGTTGACAAACCATCTTTATATGAGTTCTCTCTCAAACTATCAGAAGACGATATTAGACATGTTGATTTTGATTCTTGGTCGCAAACTCTATATACCGGATTTATTGAAAATTTTGAATACATGATGAGACTTTGGTTTGAAAAACATATTGTTGTGAAAGATATGGACAATTTTCTTCGTTTCAATGTGCAGAGAACTAGTAATAAAATTGAAAACGGTTATGTTATAGACGGCCGTAAGGAAATTACTAGTGGTCGCCTACTCAGAAATATATCATATAAGGGTATATATCGGGATACTGGAAAATCAAATTCATCAGAAAAATGTTCTTTGTTGGATGCCTTTACAGGATTGGCAATAAACAAGTTTAATATTTCTTGTTTGCTAACACCAAAGGTTGCGGAATTTATATCACAAGGTAGGTATGATGATTTCTTTGCAATATTGCGCGGCACATCGAACAGGGCTTCTATTTTCAATCCATATACATATAGTTGGATTTTGAATAATGTATTTCCAGACGGCAAGAAACTTTTGTCTCCGGTTATGTCATGGTGTAGCCCTGTCATTGGTCTTGCAAATTCTGGTTATGATGAAATGGTTGCCATAGATGTGATTCCCGAAGTAGTAGAAAAGTCAAGATTGTTGCACGAATATAGTGAAGGTTTGCGAAATGGATTTTTTGTAGATGATTCTAAAACGGCAGAGTTTTATTGTTGTCCATCTGAACAGTTAGACAACCGACATAATTTTAGTGAGAAATACGCAGAACACTTTGACACTGTATTTTTCTCGCCGCCCTATTATGATTTAGAAGTATATACTGGTGGAGAACAGTCACATGAATCTTTCCAGACATATGAACAGTGGTTAGATGGATATTGGAGACCCACTGTAGAATTGTGTTATCGTTGCCTCAAGCCTGGAGCAACATTCAGTTTTGTTATTGTGCATGATTACGGCGCCGCCGGCAAGAAAACACCAATTAGTGATGATATGAAAAGAATTGCTTGCGAATATTTTAAATATGACAAGTTATTGAATATTTCGTGGGGCGGTTTTTCTGCCGCAGAAGGTGCTGCCGAGAAACGCAAGGGTTTACTTGAAAATTTCCATATTATGAAAAAGGCCTAAAATGATTGAATTTCAGAAAATCCGGTGGAAAAACTTTCTGTCCACTGGTGATTACTTTACAGAAGTATCATTAAATAATTCTCCGACCACATTGATTGTCGGCGAGAATGGTGCGGGCAAATCTACTATACTTGACGCATTGACATTTAGTTTATTTGGAAAATCTTTTAGAAAGATTAACAAACCACAGCTAGTCAATTCGGTGAATAGTAAAGATTGCGTTATAGAGATAGATTTTAAGATAGGTAAAACCGAATATCTTGTTCGACGTGGCATTAAACCGAATATTTTTGAGATATACATCAATGGCAAAATGTTGGATCAAGATTCTAAGATTCGTGATAGTCAGATCTACCTAGAAGAAAATATCTTGAAATTGAATTACAAGTCATTCACACAAACAGTAATTTTGGGGAGTGCGACATTTGTGCCGTTTATGCAATTGAGCGCAAACGACCGTCGAGATATTATCGAGGACATTCTGGACATTAAAATCTTTTCTTCTATGAATGATATTCTTAAAGGTAGGGCCTCTATCTTGAAAGATTCTCTTTTTACAAATGAGAAAAACCGCGAATTGCAGGACTACAAAATTGATCTGCAAGATAGGACTATCGAAGAGGCGAAAAATACAAAGAAAAATTCTATCAAGCTTTTAAAAGAAAAAATCAAAGAAAAAAAGACAGATCAGTCTAAATTCAAAGAAACTAACAAAAAACTTTCGATTGAAAGAGATGAATTGATCGAGGAAATAGTTGACGAAACAACTATTACAAAAAGTCGTAAAAAATTTGAAAAGCTTGAGACCCAACTTTCGAATAATATTTCAAAGATTGGTGCAGAAGTTCGGTGGTTTGAAACAAATGATGTTTGCTCGACTTGTGAACAGGAAATAGATGCAGATCATAAAAATAGTATTGTTTCCGAAAAGGACAACAAAAAACAAGAAATAGAGAACGCCTTGGTTTCTATCGCACAAGAAATCGACACAGTAAATACACGCATAAGTGTAATAGAAACTAAAAAAAATCAAATACTATCTATCAGAAGCGTTATTGACCAAAACACAAATAAAGGCGAATTTATCCAAAAGAATATTGAAGAATTTGAAAGTGAAATAGAGGCCGCAGAGAGCGATCAGGGAAATGTAAAAACTCTGGAAAAGGAGTTGAAGGCCTTGAGAAAAACTCTCAAAGAATTGGATAATGAACGTAGTGATTTGACAGACACAAAAAACTATTATGTGGTCGCATCTCAGTTTCTAAAGGATTCTGGTGTCAAAACTTCTATCGTGAAATACTACCTACCTATTATGAATAAACTGATAAACAAATATCTACAGGAAATGGACTTTTACGTTAATTTTACTATGGATGAAAAGTTTTCAGAAAATATCAAGTCCAGAGGCCGTGAAGGATTTACTTATGCCTCATTCTCAGAAGGCGAGAAAATGCGAGTTGATCTTGCATTGCTATTCACATGGCGCGAGATTGCAAAAATGAAAAACAGTGTCAATACAAACCTGTTGATTCTTGACGAGGTGTTTGATAGCAGTCTGGACGCAACCGGCACAGATGAATTTTTGAAACTGTTGAACGCCCTTGGTGGAAATAATGTGTTTGTAATCTCTCATAAAGGTGATATATTGTTTGATAAGTTTGATGACGTAATTCGTTTTGAAAAAATCAAAAACTTTAGTAGAAAAGCAGATACAACGTGATTTATTGTGACGATTATAAGAATGTTATAGATGATTTAAAATATGATTATGTTTTTACTTCTCCGCCCGACTTTGAGGAGATAGGGACTGATCCTTCTAAACCAGAAGTATATCAAGAATTTTTAAGAGAGCTCTTTGGTAGAATGAATCCTGCAAAAAATCTTATTACTGCCTCAGTCACAGACCGAAAGTTCGGCGGCGGAATAGTATCTAAAAGTAGTCTTATAGTCACGACAATGGAATCTATAGGATATCAATTAAAGGCGCATAAGATATGGGTAAAAACTTTGAAAATTGATGGTTGGCGCCCAACTTATGCGAATGTTTTGACATTTGGTAGGGGCAAAACCAAACAAAATTTAGAAAAATCATTCAAGCCTGATGTGTGGATACATGACAACGAAAAATATAAAAAATATGCTTATGGGATGTCGATAGATGCAGTTATCAAATGTGTCTTGAATTATACAGTCGAAGGCGATACCGTATATGACCCATTCATGGGATCTGGAACAACCGCCGCAGCTGCTATCAGGACGGATAGAAAATATGTCGGATCTGAAATCAATGAAGAATATTTCAATTTGTCTCAAGAAAGAATACATGAAGAGACTGTTGGAAAAATGTTGACATAGATATGAAAATGTGTTATACTTAATACTTATTGAAATTGTGAGAATGATATGATACTAGACGAAACAGATTCTATATGGGCTGCAGAAAAACTTATGAATTATTTCAAAGATTTTGGACGGATAGACGACTACTTTCGTGCTAGAAAAATTGAAAGAGTGAAAAATATTCCCGCCCCTATGTTTGGATTTAGTATGGAAGATGACCTTTTCCAGAATTTTGACTTGCATCCAGAGGATATGAAATTTCAAGTTGTGCCATGCAGTGGTAAGGAACAACTCAAATTATTCAATACATTACTGGAAAAAACGGCATCTTTCAGCCCTGACGAAAATCCCGGCAAAACACTCAAATTTATGCTAAAAGAAACGACAACAAATACTATTGTTGGATTTGCTAGATATGGTAGCCCATTGATAAACTCTAAACCAAGAAATAATTATTTGGAAGGTGTGCCCGATTTAGATATTTTTAACAAGCGCGCCATAATGGGATTTAATATAGTTCCAGTGCAACCGTTTGGATTTAATTATTTGGGTGGAAAATTACTTGCAGCTGTTTGTTGTTCTAGTGATATGCGGAGAATGTTGGATGAAAAATATAACACAAAATTCTGTTTGTTTGAAACGACTAGTTTATATGGAAATATCAAAGGAGCGTCAATGTATGACGGCATGAAGCCATACCTTCGATATAAAGGCGATACGCAGTCCAAATTCCTATTGACGCTTGGAGAAGATATTTACTTTGAAATGAGAGATTGGTTTGTCGAAAGAAATAACGGTGAAGATTTGATACATGCTGGTGCCTCAAGTCGAAAACTTAAAACTCAGACAAAAATCGTAGGGGTTATCAAAGCAAGTTTAAAGCAAAACAATCCAGAGTTATATACAAAATTTGTTGAAAAAATGAATGAGGCCGGTGACGTAACTACACAGAAACGCTTTTATATGGGTGAATATGGTTATTCTAATGCTAAAGATGTGTTGTTGGGAAAAACTGATACTCTTATAAAAGCATCTAATTATGACAGATTTGAAATGGAAAATATTGTAAAATGGTGGAAAAAAATGGCTAGTAAACGATATGCAAAAATGGTATCAGAAAATAGACTTCGTAGAGAATTAGAGGTATGGAATCAGGATAGCATGAATAAGATTGATATTATCCGATGATAGGGTTTACTTGCGGCGCATTTGATTTGTTACATGCTGGGCATATAGTCATGTTAGAAGAATCTCGCAGTCGGTGCGACTATTTAATAGTCGGATTGCAAACTGACCCTACCATTGACCGACCAGAAAAAAATAAGCCCATACAATCGGTTTATGAAAGATTTGTACAACTCGATGCAGTCAAATATATTGATAATATTATTCCATATGACACAGAAGAGAGTTTGATAGATTTATTGAAATCTCAACATATCGACATTCGATTTGTTGGCGAAGATTATAGAGACAGAGATTTTACAGGTAGTGATCTGCCAATAGAAGTACAATATACAAGCAGACAACATTCTTTTTCATCTTCTGGTCTGAGAAAAAGAATTGAAGAAAATGAAAAACCCTATTGACAAATGGCCACTATATGTGAGATAATGTAATAGTGATAAAGAATCAATGGTTGATTCTTTCACTTAACCGAACTTAGTTGTCCTTGTGGTTTGTATGCTCTAGGAAACTAATGTTTTGAAACAGGAGACAGAAATGTCAAATATCGTAGAACAAGTAATCGCAACCCCCCCTGCCCAATATGAGGCGTATCTTTATAAGTTTACAAACTTAACGCCCGGCAAAGCTCCAAAAGTGTATATAGGAATCCACAAAGGTGCTGTGGACGATGATTATAATCATTCATCGAAAAATTCAGAATTTCAAAAGGTATTCTCTAACTCAAAATCTCAATTGAAATTTGAGGTTCTTGAATATGGTGATTATATTGAAATGCAAAATACTGAACATCGTATGTTGAAAAAAGTAGATGCTAGGAAAAACTCACTCTACTATAACAAATCAAATGGGTTTCCTCAATTCATAGAACCAGATGTTGGTCAATGTGAGTTTATCGACCAGCAGATTGATGATGGTGTCTTTCCTACAACGATTGAAGATCTAAGTCTTCATGTTGAAATGGCGGCACTACAGGTTCGCTTCCAACATGACCCAGAATTGCAACGTACCATCAAACAGAAAATTGATGATGCACGAGGATGTACCGCTCTTTGTACTCCCGTACTAGTATGGGAGGGGCGTGGTGAAAACGGAGAAGATATCCGCGGCGATGGTAATCACACAGTTTCCGGTGCTAGTAAGTCAAAACACGCTGTAGATATTCCAGTAATTCGTATTCCATATGCTGTTCACTGTGAACTTACAGATGAAGAGTTGCGGTGTATCGGTAACTTGCGTAACAAAAAAGCAAAGATTACCAAAAAAGAAATGAATGAATCGGATGCGGTAAAATACGTTCTTGCCACTGCGGCGAAAAAAGTTCCTCTCAAAGCAGTGTCAAATGTAAACGCACTAAAAGCGTTTGGGTTTACAAAAGGTCAGGTGAAAACTATCTTGGCCAAAGCAGAACAAATTATTGCAACAGAAGAAGCGCTTGCTTCTAGTGGACGTTTGTTTATAAACTACAAATCTAGTCCACATGATCGTAGTTTGACATCAAAAGTTAATTCTTTAAATCAACCGCATATTAGCCAGTGCTCTGTATACATGTCATCTGGTGCCTTTCGTCTGGAAAGACCTCTTGAACATATGGCTGCTACAAATTGTAACAGATGTTCAATTGTTATTCACCACCCGTCCGTATCCCAATCAAAAAAGTGGAAAACACAAATCCAACCCTACTGGTTGAATATTTGTAGTCGGTTTAATATTAATATTGAATTCGTTGAGATGGATATGTGGATGGACGATATCTCAAAAAAGAATTATGGTGAAGAAGAACAGGTCGTATAAATGAACTTATTCGACCTAGGCAATGTTAATAAAACATTGCAGTCAACTATTAGGGTATTAATTTACCCTAATATCACGTTCCAGCGAGATCTTGAAAAAGATAGTTATATACAGGTCGTCAAAAACCAAATAAAATTGTTGAATGAGATTCGCAGCGATTTGTGGTTTTATATGATTTTGCCTTGTCCTGTTCCATCTCTACAATTTGAGAACGTGACACAATGGTATACAAAGTTTGAAACCTATCCGCCAACTATGAGAAGTAATTTTCGTGTTGATGTGATGAAAAAACTATTATCCAAAAGACTCGACTTTGATCTTATAATGTCACATTTACCAGAGCATACCCATCAGTTGCTGAATACCATGTATAATATCACACACCATATGCCTCCGGTGTTTGGTTATAGTCACTGGTTCGATCTGAAGGAGGTTGTCGCTTGGCCTAAGGATAGTTTTTTACAAAATATCACTGGTCTGTTGGAATATGATCGTTGTTATCTAAATACACAACATCAGAAAGATATGGTGATTAAACAAGCAAGTGAAACTGTCGGACCCAAAACTATTTCTACTCTCAATGAAATATTAACTGTCCAACATCTAGGAGTCAATATTTCTGACATTGTAGAAGATATAAATGAATCGCCTGAAAAAATTATTGTTTTTAATCACCGTCCCGACACATATAAACATTTTAAACAGTTTATTGCTGTGTGTGATAAACTGTGGAAAATACGACAAGATTTTAAAGTGTGGATTCCATTATTGGCGGAATCTGACAAAGAATATGTTATTACTACAAAGGGCGATAAACGCTGGTATTATGATGAATTAAAAAAATGTTATATGGGATTTTCTCCAAAACAAAAATATGGTGGGTGGTCAGTCGCAATGACAGACGGCATGATGAATGGCGTTCCCTATATCATGTATGATGATACATATTATCACGAACTCAACGCTAAAGGTGATTTTTTCAAGAATGATGATGAAGCTTTGATGCTTATGAATACCTATCTGGATAATCCAGATTTTAGAAATGAACAAGCAGAACAGGCTTTGGACTGTATTCGGGAAAATCTTATCTATAAAGATAAAATTGTCGAAATGAACTCATATATGAATGATCTCTTGTCTCGACAAAAAACTATGCGTAATACTCCAAAGCTACAAGAGATAGTCGCAATGATTCAATCTAATAAGATTATGTCGAAAGCACAAATTATATCTGAACTTGGTTGGGGTAGGGGTATTAAATGGTCGCCTTATCGCAGGGCCCTGTTGAAACACCCGAATATCTATGACGTGGGAAATGATGAACCGATATATGAATATATCCATCCTTGGATAAAATTGCATAAAAAAGATCTGTCAGCCCCTTGACATTGATGCTCAGTTGTGGTACTGTATAAGTAAGTTAGATGAAATGATTCGCGGAGATACCAATGTCAAATAATATACTACATACCAAGAACTCAAAATCTCTTCTCGCCAAATTGATGGCAGAAGAAAACATTACAATTCAACACAAGAAAGTCAATACGGCAAGCTTCGACATGGTGCGCCGTATTTTGACTGTTCCTATCTGGAAAGAGATGTCAAATGATATGTATGACCTTTTTATGGGACATGAAGTAGGACATGCTCTGGATACACCATGTGACCCAGAGGTTTTAGAAGAGGCGGTTTCTCGCTCTTGTATGCCTTTTATCAATGTTACTGAAGATGCCCGTATCGAACGCTCAGTTAAGCGTCGATTCCCTGGCTTGAAAGGACCATTCTTTCGTGCCTATAAAGAATTGATGGATGAAGATTTCTTTGGAATTGGTGACAAAAACCTCGCAGACATGGCGTTCATTGATCGGTTGAATATCTATTTCAAAACTGCAATGAATGATTTTGACGCCGCGCAACTTTTCTCCGATGAAGAAATGCCCTTTGTAGACCGCATGGCAACTACAGAAACTTTCGCAGAGGTTGCAGACCTGTCCGAAGATATTTACAATTTTGTAAGTGAGAAAAAAACAGACGATGAACAATCAGAGGACGGGGATGATCAATTGATCGATCAATCCCAAGGCATGCCTCAAGAATTTAATGACGAATCTGGTGACAGTGACGATCAAGAAAACTCCGATCAAGACCAAGGCCAAGATCAACAAGGCGATACTGATGGTGATGGTGATGAACAGTCGGATGACGCAAAATCCCAATCTCAACAATCAGAAGAAAATTCTGGTGATGAAGATGCCGATGGGGCAGATGAAGGCGATGAAGGCGAAACCGGAGAAGATTCCAATACGATAACAGATGCAAGATCTGGTGGTAAAAGTGGCGAAAATGTTGATGAGTTTGAGTCGGTAACAGATGACTCAGCCGCAGAAAACATGATTTTCAAAAATGATACTGATGCAAATGATATTGACTATCTCACTCTTCCAGACTTTGATGTTTCGGATTATATTGTTCCCCATAAAAAGGTACACGCCTCTATCGATGATATGAAATCTCACTGGCTCTCTGAATATCCAAATGCTGATTTGTCGCTTGCAACTCCTTACAAAAAAGTTTTGCGGGAAAACAACAAAACTATCAACTATCTGGTAAAAGAATTTGAAATGAAAAAAGCTGCTGAAGCCTATTCAAATCAGATTGTCGCAAAATCTGGAAATATCAATGCTAGTAAACTCTGGTCATATAAGTTGAATGATGATATTTTTCAACGCAAGTCGATATTGCCTGATGGTAAAAATCACGGTATGGTTATGATGGTTGATTGGTCGGGTTCGATGTTTCAACAATTATATAAAACTGTAGTGCAAGTTATCACTCTTGCCACTTTTGCTCGCCGAGTAAATATTCCTTTTGAGGTTTATAACTTTACTGATGTGACTCCAAAGGATGCTCGCGATGATGTGTCTCGCCGGAATGATGCTCAACTCTGTGATGATAATCTGGATAAAATTGTCGTAGAGCATGAGACCACATTGCGTCAAGTTTTGACTAACAAAATGACAACATCAGAATTTAATCGCGCTTGTGATAACTATATTTGGTTGGCATGGTGTCTCACACGGCATTCTCTTTATGGATGTGCTGCAAAACTAGAAAATCAACTTGGTGGTACTCCAATGGTAGAATCTCTTTTGCTTCTTGATAAAGTTATCGGTAAATTTCAGAAAGCAAATAATGTCGAGAAATTGTCATTCATGGTTCTTTCAGATGGTGACGCAGCAGATGGTGTTGGTTATGTTGCCGGTGGCCAATCATATGGAGGCAAATCTTGGTATGCCAGACGGACAGTTTCAGAATATCGGAATATGACCACTGTTATTCACGATGAACGTACTGGAAAAAATATTGTCTGGAATGGTAGAAGTGGATGGCAACGTAAAAATGATGGTAAAGAAAAGAGTCAAGAAATGATGCTTCGACTAATTAAAGAAGTGCATAATGCTAAATCAATCGGCTTCTTTGTTTGTGATAATACACGCGACCTGACCTATGCAATTCAACAATACTGCATCATTGGATATGATTATGGCCGTAAACAAAGAAATCAAAAGAAAAAAGATGTTCGTAAAAACGGTTTTGTCACTGCTCTTGGATGTGGATACGATGAATACTACATTATCGATCAACGCACTCAAGGTGTTGAGACAGAATTGGAAGTTGATGAAACAATGACAAAGGCAAAGATTGCTCGGAACTTTTCTAAGTTTCAATCGACAAAAAAACAGAGTCGCCAAATGTTAAATAAATTTGTCGATTTGGTGAAATAAATGGGGTGGAGGGGTTGACTCCCCTCGCCTATTATGGTAATATACTAGTATAAGATGATTCGTGAAACCTCTCAATGGAGATTATATAATGGCTTGGAATAGCACAAATAAGGTAGAGTTCCTTTCAAAACTCACAGAAGAATTTGGTACTATTGTCCGTAATAAAGACATTAAGGCCGCTGCAAAGGCTTATGGACAATCACATCCACAATGGCTTACTCGCGCAGAATATCGCACCGGACACGGTTCATATGACTTATCTATGTATCAAGGTGGTGCAAATGTCGTTCCTATGACTTCTGCTCCTGTAGCCCCTGTGCCAGTCGCGCCTGTAGTGGTTGCCGCACCAAAAATTGAGGTTGCATCTAATATGCAAAACTTAATTCCTGCTAAAGATAAAAACTTTGTAAAGTTTGGTTTCTATGCAGACCTGCGAAATATCATTTCATCGAAAATGTTTTTTCCAGTGTTTATTACAGGCATGTCCGGTAACGGCAAAACCTATGGTTCTCAACAGATTTGCGCCCAGTTGGGTCGCGAATGTATCACGGTCCCTATCACCATTGAAACCGATGAGTCAGACCTGTTAGGTGATAAGACTTTGATTGATGGAAATGTGGTTTTTGCAAAAGGCCCTGTTGTCGATGCAATGGAACGAGGTGCGGTTCTGATACTTGATGAAGTCGACCTTGCGTCAAACAAAATCATGTGTCTGCAATCTATCATCGACGGCAAAGGCGTTTATCTCAAAAAAGATAATCGGTTTGTTACGCCCGCTGCTGGTTTTACAGTGATTGCCACTGCAAATACAAAAGGCAAAGGTTCGGACGATGGACGGTTTATCGGTACGAATGTTTTGAATGAGGCATTCCTAGAACGCTTCAAAGTTACTTTCGAACAGGAATACCCTGTCCAGAGTGTCGAGAAAAAAATTCTCATCAACAATCTGCAATCTTTGAAAGGTTCTGCTTCGACAGATGACAAGAAAATGGTTGAGGATTTGACCATGTGGTCTGGTGCTATTCGGAAAACTTTTGAAGAAGGTGGTATTGATGAAATCATTTCTACTCGCCGTTTGGTTCACATTGTTGAGACCTATTCAATTTTCAATGACATTTCTAAGGCTATTGAACTTTGCACTAATCGGTTTGACGATGAAACCAAGGCCTCTTTTGTAGACCTGTTTTCGAAAATTTCTGGTGGTGATTTGCTCACAGAAGTTGAATCAGAAGAAGTTGGCGAAGAAATCCCATTTTAAGGAGAAGTAATTGATAGACTATAAATTTAATGAAGATGTGCTGCTGGATGAAATCCGGCAGTATATCGATTCGACATACGATCAACACTATTCAAACAATAAACTACAAGCCACCGAAGTCATTATGGACAATGGTCATGGTGAAGGTTTTTGTTTGGGTAATGTTTCCAAGTATGCCCAGAGATATGGAAAAAAAGGAAACTCTCAGGAAGATTTCCGAAAAGACTTGACAAAAATAATTCACTATGGTATACTAGCACTATACAATCACGATTTAATTAACAGGAAAGATGATAATAATGAAACTCAGTGAAACGACTCAGAACATTCTGAAAAACTATTCTACAATCAACCAATCTATATATCTCAAAAAAGGTAGTAGGGTGTCTACTATTTCTGTAATGAGAAATATTCTCTCAGCCACAGATGTGTCCGAAGAATTTCCAGTAGATTTTTGTATTTATGACTTGGGCAAGTTCCTAAATCTTTTGAAAATCTATCCAGAACTAGATTTCCATGAAAAATATGTGATGATGTCAAACGGCGAAAAGACTTACAAGTTTATGGCCGCAGAACCATCTATCATTGTATTTGTCGAGAATACATTTGAGATGGATAATTCTAAAAATAATCCAAAAGGTTCTAAGGAATCACCTAAATGGGATATTAATGTGAAATTACCACACGAAACCCTATCTACTATCAATCAGGTCGCGTCTATCAGTGGATTGCCCGATTATTCTTTGTCGACCAAAGATGATGGCGTAGTTTACTTTAGTGCATTGGATAAAAAAGATGATACATCGAATGTATCCGAAGAGCCGGTGGGCAAATCCGACGATCCGTTTACTATGTATTTCCGGTCGGAAAATCTCAAACTAATTGAAGGTGATTATGATGTGGGTATTTCGAAAAACAAGATTTCGACATTCCGCCATCAAAAACTTCCAATTCAGTATTGGATTACTCTCGAACAAGATTCGACATATGGTGCGTAAATGGATAGTTTTTTATGGGTAGAAAAATATCGACCTAACGATATTGATAGTTGTATCTTGCCAGATGCGCTAAAAGCAACCTTTAAAGAATTTGTCGATACCGGCAGTCTCCCCAACCTACTACTGGCTGGGGGGCCCGGCGTTGGCAAGACGACTCTTGCGAAAGCATTGTGTAATGAAATCGGAAGCGATTACATGTTAATCAACGGTTCCGAAGATAGTGGTATTGATGTTCTCAGAACAAAGATTCGCAACTATGCGTCCACTGTGTCGTTTGACCAAGGTAGTAGTAAAGAGTTTGGTAAGGTTATCATTCTCGATGAGGCTGATTATCTAAATCCGCAATCAACACAACCGGCATTGCGTGGTTTTATCGAAGAGTTTTCTGCAAACTGTCGATTTATTTTGACATGCAAT
>ENA-ORDA01001542-ORDA01001542.1-marine-metagenome-genome-assembly--contig:-NODE-1542-length-19199-cov-5.190723_pt1 | contig 19199 bp, 13 predicted proteins | sample MGYA00237778_ERZ508506 | MGnify/ENA primary metagenome ERZ508506 (study PRJEB26177, sample SAMN06267891) | marine metagenome | isolation source: Monterey Bay, California, USA | place: Pacific... | reverse complement strand
AACTGCAGAGAAATTAGCAGGTCTCAGGCCAGTATTCCAAGATGATGGTATGGTTACTGCAGGTAACGCATCAACTCTCAATGACGGCGCTTCTGCAGTATTGGTTGCTGACGAAGATTTTGCTAAGGAAAATGGCTGGGAAATAATTGCAATCATCGAAGACTACTGCACGGCAGGAGTAGAACCTAGCCGTGTTATGTATGCACCAGTTCCAGCGATCAAGATGCTACTTGAGAGAGCGAATATGGATGTCATGGATATTGACATTTACGAACACAACGAAGCCTTTGCAAGTGCATCATGTGCAGTTGCCCAGGATGTAGGGATTCCAGATGACAGATTCAACCTTCACGGTGGAGCTGTCGCCCTTGGCCATCCATTAGGAAGCAGTGGAACTCGCTGTCTAATCACAATGATTGGAGTAATGCGCCGACTTCAGGCTAAGAGTGGTATTGTATCTCTCTGCCTAGGTGGCGGCAATGCAGTAGCAATGAGAATTTCAAGAACTTAAGTTCATCAATTCTCATTAGTTTGGTACACATAATCGAAAGATATCTTTGAGATTGCAACAATACCGAAGACTATTGCAGAAACTAAAGCAATCATGGAGCCACTTCCTGCATTCAATTCTGAAGAGAGGTAAAGTCCGAAAAAGACTGAACTCAAGCCAAAAACTTGCGTCCAAATTAAGCAAGAACGGAAACTTCTACCAATTAATTGTGCAGTTGCAGCAGGCGTCACTAACAAAGCCGTCACTAACAATGTCCCCACTACTTGGACCATACTGACAACAACTGCTGCAGTAATAATACTGAAAAGGAGACCAATTCCTCTAACCGGAAGTCCTTGAATTCTAGCAGCCATTGGGTCGATTGTACAAGCAAGAAGTGTAGATCGAATAGAAGCTAAGAATGCGATTGAGATAATACAAATCATAGCAATCATGTCAAGGCTACCTTCATCGATTAGCAATAGGTTTCCAAAGAGGTAACTGTGAATCTCTGTTGTAATTCCTCCTCCACTAACCCGTAAAATTACAAGTCCTAACGCAAGCATTCCAGTTAGAAATATTGCAATAGATGCATCACCTGTGAGAATTTCTCTCGATTGCAGTTCATGAATTAGTATTGATGCGGTTATACTGAACACAAGTGCATACCAAAGAGGCGATGTTGCTCCAAGAACAACACCTACTGCAACGCCTCCGAATGATACGTGTGCTAATCCATCTCCAATTAGTGCTAGATTTTGGATTAGAAGGAAAATGCCCAACAATCCGGCTACAATCGTCACCATAATCGCAGCAAGCAATGCCCTCTGGAACATTTCTAGTTTGAAAATGTAAGGGAAGGTTTCCCCCGGTATGATTGGCGCAACAAATTCTAAGAATGGTGCAACAATTTCCAAAATGAATACTCCAATGCCCATTCACTCTTCCTCCTTGGAATGGTTATGTTCGTTCCAATCTCCACTGCTATGGACTGGTTCAATCCCTCTCAACTTAGCAAGCGTATTCAAATCTGGGAAATCGTTTGTGTTTCCATCAAATCGAATCGCCTCTTCTAGAAATATCATTCGATGAGCAGTCTGTCGAATTGCAGTCAAATCATGTGATACCATTAGGATAGTTTTTCCTTCATCATGGCAAAGTAGGTCTAACAATTTCAATAATGAATTCCGTGATTCACGATCGATACCAACGAGGGGTTCATCCAATAGAATGAATTCAGCATCTGAGGCTAAGGCTCTTGCAATAACAGCCCTCTGCCTTTGCCCTCCCGAAAGGCGAGCAATATCTGTATTCTCAACATTTTCCAATCCTACCATTTTGATTGCTTTATCAACAAGCTCTTTCTGCTTACTATTGGTCCAGAAGAACATATTGCTAGCGTTTCTAGTTCCAAGTTGGACTAATTCTCTGACAGTTATTCGAATGTCTCTAGGTAAATTTGAAGCGGCTTGCGAGACCCAGCCAATTTTCCCGTTAAGCTTCCTGGACATTGGAGGGTGCCCATAGATACTTACAGTTCCCGTCTTCGATTTCAATACCCCGAGAATTGCCAGCAGTAGAGTTGACTTTCCACTTCCGTTAGGTCCTACCAATCCAACAAATTCTCCTTTGTTTATCTTCAAATCAATATCCCTGATGATTACCCTTCCCGAACGCACTACGGTCATGTTTTGTACATCCAAAACAGAAACTTCCCCCTCAGAATGTGGAAACTCCACTCTCTGATCGGGCTGACCTCTCTTTGGAGGTGTAATTTCTACTTTGACTGATTGCATTTCGACACATCGCGTCCAATTAGATCAATGGATGATAATAGCGGCTGGACTATTTCATCTAAACCTTCCTAGCCTTTGCAAACTCAACCAGCAAGTAACAAATTGAAATTGCTAACGTGCCGACGACAAATGCTACAGGTATGAGGTCAATTGAATCCATGGTATCACCTAATTATATAGCGAATATTTGAACAAATCTCAGTTAGTTCAGCATCCAATACCTGCAACAAGATTCTCAAGGTTCTTGTTCATCATAGACATATAGTCGTCATCAGAATCACTAGGTTCCATTTCCATTGTGTAGAGGATTTTGATAGTTACACCAGTCTCTTCGACAATACTCTGAACCGATGATTGGTCAGTGTATTCTTCGACGAATAGAACGTTAATCTCTTCCTCCTTAATGTGGTTAACCACCTTAGCGATATCTTCAGGAGATGGTTCACCTTCTGGATCTAGGCCATGAACTGTTATGAATTCAATATCGTACCTGTAAGCCATGTAAGAGTAAGCATTGTGATTTGCAACTACAGTCTTGTCGGTACATGTTTCGTCATTTAGTGTCGTATCAAATTCAACATGCAGTTTTTCCAGGGCTGCCTTGAAATCTTTAGCATTCTCTGTGAAAACATCTTCGCCTTCAGGGAAGACTTCGATTAGGTGTTCTAGGATAATGTCAACTTGTACTTTGACCGCAAGAGGGTCTAGCCAGCTGTGAGGGTCATAAGCCAATTCTTCATCATGGCCTTCTTCGTCATGACCTTCTTCATCATGACCTTCTTCATCATGACCTTCTTCTTCGTGATCATTAGGTCCACTGTTTGAAGCGGTCCACATTAAACCAGCATCCTTACAATCTTCTTCTGTAGTGATTTCAGAATTGATAGTGTGAGTAGACATGTCGTAACAAACCATTGATTCATCGCCATGGTCATCATGATCACTGTGGTCATCATGATCACTGTGGTCATCGTGGTTGTCACCCATCAGAATGAACATCTCTAATTCAGAGGAGTGAGCGAAGCCGTAATCTCCTTCTGCTTCGATGTGGATTGTTGCGTATCCCATGACGTCTTCATCATGCGCATCGTGTTCATCGTGACCTTCTTCCATCTCAAACATCATTCCAAGTTCTGAAGCGTTAATGTAACCGTCGCTATCATCGTCAAACATACTAAACATCATTTCCATCATTTCAGTTTCGTTGTGCTCTCCATCGTGGTCGTCGTGTCCATCATCATGTCCATCTTCACCGTGGTCATCATGGTCGTCATCTTCCATTTCTTCCATTTCTTCCATCATGTGCATGAATTCAGTCTTGGATAGTTTGTTATCTCCATCTTCGTCATAGGCAGATATCATAAATTCGTTTGAAAGAGATTCCATGCTGTCCATTATAACATCAACAGATTCTATGAAAGAAGAAAGTTCTGATAGTTGCAATAGTGCGTCACCATCTGTATCAGATTCGTTGAAAGCATTCATCATATTTTCAATCATGTATTCTTCTGTTGCTTCTTCAAAGGCACTATGCTCTTCATGGCCATCGTCGGAGTCATTATCGTCATGAGTATCATTGTGGTCGTCATGGTCATCATCGTGATCGTGGTCATCGTCTTCTGACATTACTGCCCAGAATTCATCCCAAGAAATAGCGCTGTCATTGTTAGTGTCAAATTCTTCAATCATTTCTTCAGGCGTTGGAGGTTCTTCATGATGGTCATCGTCTTCTTCCATCCATACGTGACCTGCTGCTTCACATTCCTCTTCAGTTGATTCATAGTTCTCGTGTGTTGATGTGTTGTGGCATTCACCATGGTCTCCGTGTCCATCATGTCCATCATCGTGGTCATCATGTCCTTCTTCCATCCATGCGTGACCTGCAGCTTTACATTCTTCTTCAGTTGAGTCATAGTTCTCGTGAGTAGATGTGTTGTGGCATTCTCCGTCATGTTCGTCATGTCCGTCTTCGTCATGTTCGTCATGTCCTTCCTCTCCATGATCCCCATGGTCGTGGTTTGCATGGCCGCCAAGCATCTTTAGGACAGCCAGGTTGAATATCTCGTCATGGTGTTCGCTTTCGAATTCAATGACATATTCTCCTTCTTCAAGGTGGTAAATTGAAATTACTGAATCTGTAGGGCAGCCTTCCGGATTCATCATTGTCTCTTCTGCTTCAGCATGAGCGTGTCCTTCGTGACCGCTGTGGTCATCATGTCCGTCTTCATCATGTCCATCTTCATCATGGTCATCATGTCCGTCTTCATCGTGGTCATCGTGTCCTTCTTCATCGTGCTCTTCTTCAGCAGCTTCGACCTTGTGAGTTACCTTTTCAGCATGGAACTCATGCAATTCATCATCTAGGTGAGAGAGATGTAGGTCTTCGTAAGGACCAGATGTAAGTAATTCACACAGGTCTGTAATTAGCATTGACTCGTAATCAAGATCGACTTCACCAGTTGGCATAGCGTGTGTGCTTCCAAATTCAGGGGCATCGGAGCCCATGGAATCCAATGTGTCTTCTACCCACGGTTCAAGTCCTAGTCCGTGATATAGGAATAGATCAACTTCACCCAGCCTTACTATGTCTTCCAATGTAGGGGAATAGTCGTGGACTGGTATGTTGTTCTGACTCATCAATTCAACATTTACTGTATCACCAGTAATTGCAGAAACCATTTGTCCAACGTGGTAAGTTGATACCATAACAGTACCATATTTGCCTTCCATGTCTTCATCATCATCATTATTCAAACATCCAGCCAAGCTAGATGTAATCAAAACAAAACTCACAAGCAGTGCCTTATGCCAATTGGTGCGCATGCCCTTGCGCTAACTATTAACTATTTAATTAAAACTAATAAATAGGTCTTTTAAAATTATTAATACTCGTGCCTATTCGCAGTACTATGAGCACAATTATTTCATTCAGTTCTGATGCAGACTTCAGCGATAGCCTTGACGAACTCATTGAAAAATCAGGTTACAAGAATAGAAGTCGCTTCATGCGAGATGCTGCATTATACTTTGCAGAATACAACCAGAGAGGCGAATTAACGGATATGGCCGATGAAGAAATTCTTGAGGGACATCTAGTAATTTATTATCAACATGGAATCGAGAGAAAATTGTTAGATCTCAGGCATTCAAATGAACTCGAAGTGTCGAGTTATAATCACAGTTGTCTAAAACATAGTCACACGTGCGTTGATTTGCTGCAAGCGATTGGTTCTGCTGCTAGTTTCCGTAAAATTATGGCTCAACTAAATGATACAGCCTCAGTAGACAAGGTTTCATTCATCAGCGCTCCTATGAGAGAAGACGGCTGTTGCTGAACCTTTCTAGATGAATCAATTTCCTTTGGTACGCCAGTTTCCTGATTCGATTTTTGCAAACGAATCTATTGGTCTGGCATAGTGGTAAACATATGCCCAAATCTGGCCTTTCTCAGAATTAATGAGTTGAATTCTTCTATCAAATAATGGGTTATCGCCAACATTTCCTTCTATTTGGTCAAGGTGCTGAATAAATTGGAACATGTCACTAACTTTGTATATTTCACCATGGACAATTCCATCGCCTTGTACCAATCCTGGGTAATCACCAAGGTCAAACAGGTTCCCTTTTACTGAGCCATGACAGTATATTTCAGATCCGTCTTCCATCAGTTCTCCTCGTTTCATGCCATCCATCAGCGTTCCATAGACAAAAACAAACTCGAATCTTGGATTAGGGCCTTTACGTAAGGCATAATCTAACCAAGTGGTGGGTAGATCTAATCTTGTCAATCCGTTACGAATCAATTCTTCATATTCATCAGATGGTTCATGAAATTCAGAATTCGATGAGTTGTGTATGTAGGTGTAAGCTAGGTGACTTTGCCCGTCGCTGGTGTAAACTGTTTTTTCTACTCTGATGTAGTGGTTAGGATGCCCTTCTTTGCGGTCTAATGCATCTCTAGTGTACTCATCAATCTCAAACAATGCACCAGGGGTTGCAGCCATGCCGGAGGCTATCCATGTTAGATTTGCAGCACCTGCTCCTCTAGACCTCGAATAGTAATTGAAATCTAAAACAAACCCATCAATCCAAGCAGGTCCGATTTCTTTCAATCCAGATGGCTCAAGACCATTTCTTGAACACCATTTTTCCCAATCATCCCTGTCAAGGTTAGACCCGTATCCAAAGTATAGCATGGGGGCTGAGTCAGTATTTTCTTCCATAGGGGGAACTTTGGCTAGGGGCTAATAAACCCTTAGATTATGATTACTTTTTCCTTCGCATTACTACGAATAAAATCAGAAGAAGGAGTATTCCTCCTCCGCCTCCTCCATAAATCAGCAATTGGTCATCAATCGAACCCGATAGCGCATTAGATTCGGGTTCTTCTTCTACTGTTTCATTATGTAAGAATACTATTGATTGCTTAACAGTTACCGTGTTACAAGCGCCCTCATATCTACATGAGAACTCGCTTGATACTTCTACATAAATATCAGTTGCTAGAGTACGGACTCCATCGGAATTAATCGGCCATTCGGAACCATCCGAAGGTGCAGCTAGGTTTATTCGAAATTTATAGGGCGCCGTCATGAAATCAATTTCTGCTGCGACCAGAGGTACAGAAATTTGGAAATCAATATCTTCATTATAATCTGTACTCAAAAGGAATTTGTCCACCCAGTTCCCTTGATTGTATACTTTATATTCAAGATTAATTTTCTCTCCAGTGTACACTTCAAGATATGGCTCGACTGCCTCAACACTTAACATGCTAAATTGCAGGATATTGATAATTTGATTCACAGTAGATTCTGCAATGTTTGGAGGGGGGACTCCACTCATCTCGGTAACTTGGGCAGTTGTAGATAATGAGCGCGAACTCATACTCATCCTTGAATCAGCGCGTACAGTAACTTGGAAATCGGCTTCTTGTCCTGGCCCGAGCGTAATTGTACCAGGTGCAGCTACAGCTAATCCATCTGCTTGGACTTGAATTGATATTTTCTCATTATGTATAGTTGGATTGCTAACTGTACACATAGAGTAGCCAGTTAATGTTGCTCCGGGGTGGACCTCAATATCTATTGCTCCGCTAGGATAAGGTGATGTGCAAGTTAATTCAACTGATGCAGTGACAGTTTGAGCAGACGAATAGTCAACTAATGGAGATGCGGCGCTAATCATTAGTAGAACGAAGACTAGCATTTTGCTACGCATGAACTCATCCAATGACTTCTGTTACTTGACGATAGTGCCGGCATGGTATTAATTTCTTATAAAATGCAGTCGAATTACGTGAGCGGCCCCTCTGTGTAAGTCGGATTCATCTAATTCTACAGTTTCGACTTTAGCATGAATTATTGCGAACCCTTCACCAATTACTTCCATCACTTCATCAAGGTCCCAAAGTAAGTCAAGACTCTTTGGTCCACCGCTAGTCATATCGATTTGGCTAGTGTGGTATCCTTCACAGATGAATTCTCCACCTGACTTCAGTGAAGAAAGCATTCGAGGATAGTGTTCACAAAAAATACTCCAAGGAACATGGAACCACGAACATGCAATCAAGTCATATGACTCTGACGTGAAGTTACGAATAGTGAGATCATCTACCTCGTAGTGTACACTAACCCCTCTTTCATTAGCAAGTAGAGCACACTTCTCCTTTCCAACATCAGACAGGTCGAAAACAGTAGTATCGTATCCCTGAGAGGCAATCCAAACTGCGTTTCTACCTTCTCCATCTGCTGGAACTAGTGCCTTGCCATTACCCGGTTTGATAGTTTCAGCTAACCACGCATTAGGCTCTTTTCCATAGGCCCAGCCATCGCCAGAAAATCTAGCATTCCAGGCTTCAGCACCAAATTTCACATTACTCATCGGTCTCAACCTTCTTGAATTTGATAAGGCCGACATCTTCGATGATGTCACAATTCCCTGGAAGAATTGGAAGAATGTCATCTACAGAAAGCCCCGTTGACTTGTAGATTCGATTTGCTACGGCTTCTTTCTTTTCTCTCCCAGGTGAAACCACAATGTAACGATTGCAAATACTTGCGATATGTTCTGGCGTTGAACCCATTAACAATGGAATACCATTTATTGCCACGAGACCAATTCCCATTTTCAAATCAATATCCTTGTACCAAGTTCTCTTTCCTCTGATGACGAATGCTCCTTTGCCAACATATTCGCCAGTCACTGCAGACTTCGAAACCTGGCCTGGCTTTACCCAGAATACGGTTCCATGAGCGCCTCCGCCATTCCATGCTCTGCTCCAAGCAAGCGCCATCGTAGCTGCGATTTCAGTAGTCTCATCATCTAGTTCAGCCTCAACTTTATCGGCAAGGCGGAACGCTGGAATGTCCTCTCCAATGTGAGGAGGGGGATGTGTGTCTACAACAAACCCTTGATTATTTCGTAGTGAACAAGAAGGAGCCCCGTGAAGGTCTGCGTGAAGGTACCGATCGCCTAGGGACATGTGCTTCTTAACAACAGAATCGTTTCCTTTAGCATCGCGTCCACCGACCATAAGGTGACCACTTGGAAGCATTGTCCATTTGTGATTTTCAAACCATAGGCGTTTTGCTCTTTTAACACGAGCAATTTGGCCACTAGCCTCTCTTTTAGCATGTTTTTTCCTTGCTCTGGAAAGTTCTAATTTTGTATCTTCAAGGGCTTGAATTGCACCGGCAGATTTGTCCTTTTGCTTACGCCCAGATTGGAAAAATCTCTGAGCATTCTGGTGAACAGTTTCATTCAAATGTAGTGTGACCTGATTACTAGGTTTACCTTCTTCGTCAGGCATAAATGCAACAAAAGTACTCTCTGCAGCATTCACGGACTGAATCCATTCGATTTCTTTGACAGCCTTCTTTACTCCATCCCAGCCTAGACTTTCAACCGCTTCTTTGATTTGAGCCAATAATTGCTCGACGTGAGTCCAATTTTCTTGAATTATGTGACCGATTTCTTGTTGCTTTTCGACCTTAGTACCAAACCCTTCCAATGCCTTCTCTTGCTGTGCTAGCCTTCTTTCAAGGCGGTCAACATCGGTTGAATATCCTCTTCCTGGTGATGCAACATCCAGTGCTTCAGCTTCTCTACGTGCTAAAGCATGGGCGTCATATTGGCCCATCCATTCATCTACAGCCTCACTCAATGTAGGGAAGTCTTTCCTTTCATAGTCTGTAAGTGTGGCAGGAATTACCGGCCAAGCTTGCTCAATTCCACCTTCTTTGAGGAATAAGTGACCTTTCCAATCTCCATTTAGAATCGATTGAAGTGAATCCCAAACTTTCTGTAAATCAGCGTCTTTGATTTCAGCATCAGCGCTGTGCTCAGCTTCAACACAAACCGCAGTAGCAAGAGCCCCACCTAAATTCAGACCGCCTCCTAATGTTCGTCCTAGATTTCTATCACTATCATTCATTAATTCACAAAATGAATCGTAATCAAGTTCGTAAGGGTTTGTGGCGGCAGGAGGTGGAGTGTAGACGACGCCTCTTTTCAGTACCCTATCTGCGTATGATTTGTGAGTTAGAGGTTGAATGATAACATCATCACCATCTGTCAGAATGATATTTCCATCTCTAAACACTTCAACGTAAATGTGAAACATTCCAAATGGCTTCTCAAAAACGAATTTTAGAATTCGATCATATCCAATTTGTTCAATAGTCCTTAGCCTTGCATTAGATAACGACTTTCGTAATACCATTGCAAATGGAGCCGGGTTTTGAGGCATAGGGCGGTCTCTTTTACTCAGGTAGATACGCTTTCCCCGAACTAATACTAAATCGGAGTTCCCTCCTTCTTTAGTTCGTAAACGTAACACTACTTGCTCATAATGTGGCTGGTAACTTTTCCTGCAATGAGCACCGACCATGAATTGCAATTCGCTAGCTATAGCGCGTAAATCAAGTCCGCTCATTACATCCTTCATGCCCGCACCCAGCCACCGTCAGTGGTTCTTACCTTTCCACCTTTTTCATGTGAGAGTAAGTGAGAAAGAGTCTGGTCAATTGCTAATCCGGGGTGAGCATCAGGAGTGTCTTCATAGGCCACTCTAGCGATATCTTCGAGTATTGTATGGCCTGTTTCAACTGCAGCCAATACCTTATCATGACGAGAAGAACGATGCTTAATGTAGTGTTCTAATGTCATAAATGGGAGAGGAATTACAGGTCCGTGTGATGGGAATATTAGGTGCGGGTCTAAGTCCAATAGACGCTCTAATTGCTCGATATAAGTCATCATATCTCCTTGCTCAGGTGGAATAAGAATAGTCCCAATACCTGCCACCATGTCTCCTGCTATAAGGCCGGAATCCGAGATTAAACACAGGTGTTCGGGGTGGTGTCCAGGTGTATGAAGAACAGTCCATTCTTGATTACCAAGTTTGAGAACCTCTCCATCTTTGAGAATACGGTCAGCAGAAGTCGATGCTGACCAAACCGGAACATCAAATGCTTCTTTTAGCAATCCTACATCTGCCATGTGGTCACTATGCCCATGAGTATAGAATACGGCTACTAGTTCCCCTTTGTGTCTTTCAACCGCTTCAGCTACATCTTCCATTCCTTCTCTATGTCTAAATGCAGGATCGACAACTATGAAATCGCCTTCAGGGTCGCCAACCAGGTAACAATTTGTGTGGTCTGCAGGTGGCAGAGTTGCGGTTTTTACCGGTACAACCTCTACACCTTGGGCGAATAGAATTGAGCGACGACCAGGCATCCTCGTTTCTAAATCAATAGCAACTTTTTCCATATCTTGTTCCATCAATCCAAGACATCTTTCAACCTCCATCAGCAGTGTGACAACAGGTGGTGCGACTTTGATAGCATTCTGTTGCCAAGCGCCTATTACATCGCATGGACGCATCCACCTAGCATTTTCAAACTCGGTTTGACCTACAAGCGAGAACTCATCATGGTCTTGTGAATGAATGTGGAAAAATGTATTTTCAAATCGCATTGGACCAAAAGGAGGAGTTGTACGCATCGAGATAATTCGCATACCAGTTGTGTCTGCAGAAATATCTCCATCTAGGGCGAGTGGGAACCAGTTTGCTTTGTCATCAACAACCATTCTTCTGAAGTCTTCTTCAACCGAAACTAACCTTCCATCCTCGGGCGCTAGCCCCAACTCTTCAACTAACTCTCTAAGAATCGCACAGTGTTGGAATGAGATTCCAATTACTTCACTTGCCGCTTTATCAACACGTGATACTCCGCCTCCTGGAAACGCCCAGTAACCAGGGAATGACGGCATTGTTTCGCATCTGTGACCGAGTAGAACTTCGACGCCGTCCTCTCCATCTCTAGTGATCATCAATGTCGCTGATGGACGAGGTGGTCTACGCTCCAAATCTGGCATAGATAGGCCAATCGGGACTTCGCTCATATTGCGGCCCAACACACAAATGGTTTCAAGACATAACATGGTCTGGCACCATCATGGTCACAATTGAGGAGGATCTCGAGATGTTGGCCACAGCTATCGACATGGGAATTGATCCATTCCCGCCAAAGAAAGAAAAGAAGCCATGGGCGAAGTATGCAATCGCCTCATTCATGAGTATCATGATGATAAGTTGGGTCTCAAAGTTCTTGATTCGATTTGTTTGATTATGCTTTGATTCCTTCAAGGGTTTCAGGATCTAATTCCATTCCTTGAGACATCTGTGTTCTAACATATTCAGTAACTTCTCTGGCAGTATCTTTTGCTTGCTGCGTCCTTTTGGCTAAAGTTCGCATAGGCATTGCCATACGGTGATTCTTGGCGAAATGAATTTGATTTTCTTCTAAGAAGTTCCAATACATATCTGAAATGGGACAGGATTTTTTGAAATGAAGCGAACAATCCCCACAATAATCTCCCATCTTTTTGATGTATGGTGTTCCGCTAACATACGGTTTAGTTGTCATGACATCTCCAACGGCATAGGTTCCCATTGCAAGCACGTTCGGCTCCACTACCCAATCGTATGCATCCGTGAACATAGCCCAAAACCAATCTGTTAATTCACGAGGATTGATTCCCAAAAGATTGCCAATATTTGCCAGAACCATAAGGCGAGGTATGTGATGCGCATAACCAGTTTCAACAACGTCAGAAACTGCAGTATCTAGGCACAACATTCCACTTTTCTGGCCCCAATAAGTTGGGGGTAGACCTACATTATTCTCTAGCACATTAGGTGTAATTCGAGACTTACTCCATACTCCTTCCCATCCTGCTCCGTTTCGAGCAGGAATATCTTCACTCTCTATTTCGAATCCATCGGTCAATTCGTGAACGTGGCGTACAAACTCTCTCCAGCCAATTATTTGGCGCACAAAACCTTCTTTCGAATTAAGAGGAATTTCCAATTTCAAAGTATCGTCAAGAAGAGTTTTTGGCATTAATCGATTGAGGTTTAGAAGCGATGAAACCGTTGTATGAAACAGTGTTTTGTGTTCTTGTGTCATCGCATCTTCGTAAGGTCCAAACCAGTGCATGACCGAAGATTTAGCCCATTCCCAAAGTTGATTCGCATCAGAATTTGATGCGGGGAGATTAGAAGGAATAATTTTTCCAGGATGATGTGAATATTTTTCTTCAATCATTTGGATTACTTCGGTTGTGATCTTATCTGGCTTGAACTCAGGATTACTTGGCAACTCGACAGCACCATCCCACGGCAATCGATTTTGATCATCTAATGACCACGAACCGCCAACTGGTTTACCATCTCCATCGAGCATTATACCTCGACTCTTTCTTAGATGACGGTAGAACTTGTCCATTCTCCAAGGTGGACTATCTCCAACACTTGATATGAAATCCTCAGAAGTTGTTAGCCAACCTTTGTGTTGTAAAACCTTGACTTTACCCTCGTTAACAAGATTTGAAATTGATTTCCTAAGGGTTAATTCTGCAGGTTTAGTGACAGTAATTATTGGATATTCTTTTCCAATATCTGCTAAGATTACTGAGTACTCCTCTTCGCTGAAGATATACCTAACCGGGTGGCCAAGTTGCTGCATCTCTAAAGCAAAATGCCTTTGATTGGACAATTGCAGGGCTAATTTTTGTTTGTGGTATGGTAATTGTTTTGCCTTCCATGAGGTTTCTATGAATATCAACCCCAATGACTCGGGTTCGGCTTCAGGCAAGAGTTCCTGGTTCAGTTGGTCGTATGCTATGAAGTGCCAGCGCTCCACTCCGTACGGAATGTCTAGTAAAGACGAAGCGAACGCTGACACGGTTGTAAGATTGTAGTTCTGCTTTTGAAAACTTGTTGCTAGTCATAGAATAATACAGACATTATTAATCAGATAGAATGGAATTTAACTATGCCAGAAGGGCCTGAAATCCATCGTGCTGCGAATAAGATTCGCAAAGCATTGGAGGGAATGGTCATCGAAGATGTTGAAATCACAGTACCACGGTTCTCTGAAGCTGGCCAAGATTTCATTGGAAAAACAGTAAATCGTGTTGAAGCTCGTGGAAAAGCAATGCTGATTCACTTTGATAATTTCGTAATGTATAGCCACAATCAATTGTATGGACGATGGACAGTAAACCTCAAAGAAACAGCAGCTAAGAAGTGGAATCGTTCTCTTAGAGTTGCTTTAAGTACCGAAAAACACACTTGTCGCCTGTGGTCTGCAACCGATATTTTGTTGATGGAGCCTTGGGAACTATCAGGCCACCCCTATCTCTCAAAGTTGGGGCCAGATGTTGTTATCCCTGAAACTACAGTCGATGATTTAGTTGAGCATATGAATCAGAAAAAGTTCCAGAGAAGGCGCTTGAAAGTTCTTTTATTAGATCAAGGATTCTTTGCAGGAATTGGCAATTATCTACGCAGTGAAGTTCTATTCACATCAGGACTTCATCCAGACAGAACAGTATCCTCACTTAGCGATGAAGAGAAGAATAAGCTTGCTGAACAAGCATTATTCTTGTCTCGCCAATCGTATGATGTCCCGGGAATAACCGTCGATTTAGACCTGTATGACAAACTCAGAAGCGTTGGTCAGTCCAGAGGAAGAGCAAGGCATTGGGTTTTCACTCGTAATGATAGAGAGTGTCACAATTGTGGCCATCTGATAATACACACACGTCCGGGACGTAGAAGGTTAGACTATTGTCCAAATTGCCAGCCTGAATGAACTGTAAACAGCCGAACTTAGATGTATTCAGATATCACAATAACTGGGATTTATGCAACTCCACATCCTCTGAATATCTTCTCTTGAATTAGATAAAATCATTCAGTTTGCTCTTCAGTATCTTCTGAATGCTCAGGGAATAATGCCATGACGTCCTCTGCGGGCTGAGCGAAGAACGTGTAAAATTCAGCAAGATATTCATCCTTGGTCTTGTTGAAATTATTCTCGAATGCAACCTCAAAACCTAACTCATCTAGATCCCCATAGAATCCATCAATGAACGCAGATTCTCCTTCATTGTGAATCAGATAAGCGATGAACCAAGCACCAACATCGTAAACGTTGACTTCAGCATCGTATCCGAGTTGATCTAACTCTTCATCTTGAGAATTGTATCCTTCTTGGGACATATCCAACTTACGTTGCATAACTTCTCGAAGGTAGTTGTCTCGAACTCCTTCTTGGGTCGAATACAATGATTGAGCCATGAACTCAGCGCCTCCTTCAGCGAACCAAGGTTTGTCCTTCCCTCCCATCTTCGGGTCTCTTTCACAAGTATCTCTACTGTCTCCACTGCACTCGTCACTAATCTGTGAATGCTGGAAAATATGGAAGTATTCGTGAAGGGTAACTGGCTTGTAGTCTTCTTCTTCAGGGCCAGGGTATTTGGCAGACATTATCATCATCATGAAATCGTATTCGAGGTAAGATCGCTTGAAAGTACTGATAGCAGCACCTCCTTCATCGACATACCTTGTGAAAATTTGATAGTTCTCATTTGCACAATCCCATTCTTCATTCCAGTTGGAATCTAGTGCCTTGTGGCGTTCACAGTACAAATCTTCCAAATCTTTTGCAGCATCTAGGTCTTCACCTATTACGTAGATTTCAACAGGGCCATAGTTGCCCCATTCAGTCGCAGCAATATTGTACCATTCTAGTGTCAAGTTAACCGTTTCATTGGAGACATCTGCAGTCCTGAATATCTCAGGCTCAGCGCAAGTTTCCACACCCCATTCTAGTGTTCCATTAGTACCGTCTGGGCAGATTATTGCATAAGGAGAAACTTCTGGTTCAGTGGTCGAGTTTCCCGGTTCGTTGTCCGAGTCTTGTGCGATGTCATCTTCTTTGTCAGAATTAGAATCGTCACCACTACCTAGGCATCCAGCTATGGAACCGAGAACAAAGGTCAGGCATAGGAAGAAGGCCAAGGGTTTCTGCATGAACTTCCCAAGATGCGGAGATTAATGAGGATAATCTACAATCTGCCACGCTTTACTGGTCCCATCTTTCCCATGAGCCCGATTCGTAGTTGCGAATGAACCAATTTCCGCTATCTGCGGGAAGTTCAAGGTACTCGTGTCCGTCAGTTGAAACCGTTCCTTGAATTGCATTAGAAGGTACAGAGTCGGCATTCATTGCTGCGTCTTCAAACGGATCATTATCCTGTTCCATCGAAACCTTTTCTCTCAACAATGCCGCCCTATCCTTTGTATCAAGTGCTTCAGCAAGACCGAAGTAGACGTCATTGTGAGCGATGTGCTCCAACTCTTCAGAATCGGTTGTCATCAAATCATCAATGATAGTGAACAATTTCTCCCTAGTTTCTTTCTTAATTTGATTGTTAGTGTATCGAGCTGTCAAATCGGCCTTCATGTTTCGAAGTTCTTCGATTAGAGACTGATGGTCGGCAAAGTAGGCTTGAACGACCGATTGAAGGTAAGACAATTCATTCTCTTCTTCCTTACTCAGTTTGGAGTTCTTGCGAAGGACCTGGACCCATCTAAAGGCATCAGGAAGAATCGCTGCGGCCATATTAGTTTGGAGTAGTGCTAGGAAGGCCAACAAAATCGCTCCGAATCCAACGGTCTGAGTCATTGTGCCAGCATCACCAGAGAGTAGTGAATCAATATAGGAATCCGAATCATCATCTTGTTGTGAAGTTTCACCATCATCATTTCCAGTATCTGATGTAGCATTGTTTTCCACAATAGGTTCGAACATATTTGCGACTCCATTACCGTCATCATCTTGACATCCATAATAATCATCAGCAGTTGAATTACCATTTGTCTCAGGACAATAATCTGCAAATTGTGCCCCATCTACGAAGATTCCAGGCCAAGTCGGTGTACGAGTTGCATTCCAGGAAGAATTACCCCAATTGTCGCCGTACCCATCACCGTCGCTGTCTTTCCATTGGGTCGCATTGTTAACGAAGTCATCAGAGTCGTTACCATTTGGATTATCTCCGTATCCATCTCCATCTATGTCAGACCATTGTGTAATGTCTGAAGGGAAATCGTCGTTAATATTAGGAACAGAATCTCCATCACTGTCAACAAAGTTGTGAATCAAGGGGTAAGGATCGCTGTTGTCACCAATTCCATCAGCGTCCGAATCCATAGTTTCGTTTGCATCATAAGGGAATGCATCAGCATTATCGCCAACGCCATCGCCGTCCGAATCCATACTTTCATTCGCATCAAGTGGGAACTCATCGCTGTTATCTCCAACACCGTCTTGATCGCTATCTAATTGTTCTAGGGAATTGAATGGGAAAGAGTCCAAAGTATCTGCATACCCATCCCCATCAGAATCTAGGCAACCTAGTCCCGGATAAGTCGAGTTTCCAACTTCTTCAGGGCATGAATCAGGGCTATTTCCTAATGGGTTGTCACCATAGCCATCATCATCTGAATCATTCCATTGTGTGGAATCGTTCGAAAAAGCGTCTCCAAGATCACTGTAGCCATCACCGTCGGTATCAGGACAGCCAATTGAATCAAATGTGATTGAACCTGCAATCAAAGGGCATGAATCTGAATCATTGCCTTCAGGATTGTCACCATATCCGTCGCCATCTGTATCATTCCATTGTGTGGAATCAATTGGGAAAGCATCTCCACCATCGCTGTAACCATCATTGTCACTATCCGGGCAACCAACTGCATCGTTTGTAATTGGGCCAGCAACCAAAGGACAATTATCATACTGGTCGTTGATTCCATCACTGTCAAAATCGTCTGGAAGGTAGAATCGGAATGTGCTGTTAGTTTGGTGTTCAACCCCATCAACATCCCAAATTGAAGGAGTGACTGTACCTGGAGTCGCTTGGTATTGCTCTGAAGTATGGATTGGCGTAGTTAACACAATTGTTGTGTCGTTGATTACAGTTCCAACTACTGAACCGAATTGGCCGAAGTCCACACGAACTTCGTAAGTTTCAATCATTCCAGTTGAACGGTTGGCGTACTTCAGGCGCTCATTTGTAGTGTCATAATAAGCGATGTGAACCATGTTGTTATCATCAACAAAAATGTCACTCTCATAACCAACATCACCGACGTTATCGACAGTCATTGACTGCAACAAAGATCCGCCTGGCGCCATCATGCTGTAGCCAAGGTCTGAGTTCCCATTGTATTCCGAAATGTGAACAATATCAAATTTGTCGATGGACATGCTGAATGTACTTCTTGAGCTTCCTTGGTTTGAATCTGTCCATGCTGAACCCGAGAGCCCAGTAGCATATTTCACCGTATTTCCTGCTGCGTTGGTCTTGTAAACAATGTGCAGGACATCGTTTGAATCAACATCCATCGCACTGTGATATCCAACGCTATTGCCATTATCAACGGTATAACGTTGCCATGAACCACTGATGTTTGAAGCAATCAGCAAATCCATGTTGCCCTGATGTCTGTAAGCGACATGGACAAAGCCGTTTGAGTCAATGGCTATAGAAGAGTCACAACCAATGTAGGTGGATGTATCATCCAAAGTGACCGTTGTCCATGAAGAACCGCCATAATAGGATAACATCGCCGCATTGCACATGTATCCCTCTCTTGAGTAGGAAATATGTGGCTGATTATTGGCATCAATAGCTATGGCGATTTGGTCGCTCTCAACATTGGACTTACTCCAATTATTTGTCCATGATGTTCCATCATACATGGAGTAGAGCAGGTAGCCTGTACCCGATATGCTGTGATAATAAGCGATGTGAATGTTATCGTTGCTGTCAATAACGAGGTCTGCATTACTGCATACATCACAATCCCGGATTTTGTCATGTTTCCATGTTGAACCATCATAAGTGCTGTGCCAAAAATCATCACTATTCAGATTTGAGTAGACAATGTGAACGGTTCCAGTCGAGTCGACGCCAATGGAAGGATCCCAACCGCTAGAAGTGACATAGCTGGCCGTGCTTGTGGTCCATTCGTAGACTGCGCCATCGCTGGTGACATTTTTGAAAGCCATGTCCAAGAAGCCGCTTCCGGTAATAGTGAGGTTGGTGCCGGAGTCAGTGGGCCCATTAGACGGAGATGCCGACCAGTTAGTGGCAACAGCACCGCTACGTCCAGAAACCGATGTAACCTCTTCATGCTGAATGAGTGCTGGCTCATCTACGCTAAATTCAGCAAGAGGTAATACTCCAATGCAGAGGACGAACATCATTAGAATTGCTTGGATGCGCACAAGTTAGTGAAAACGCTTCGATTTATAGTACCAATCGTTACAGCGATTAAAAAGTAGGTGAAATCAACACTCTTCGAAAGTCCATCGGTTATTTTACCCCTAAAACATTGCAAGTTTGGACACTCACCACGGTGTGTCCTAGACCTATTTCAACTGATTTATTGCTCAATGACACCCTTGTCATCCAGAACGGATATACTAAGTTAAATTACAGTTTGGAAGTCATATGGGGATTTACACAGGTTCGGATTTGGTGGG
>ENA-ORDA01001541-ORDA01001541.1-marine-metagenome-genome-assembly--contig:-NODE-1541-length-19211-cov-5.611581_pt1 | contig 19211 bp, 16 predicted proteins | sample MGYA00237778_ERZ508506 | MGnify/ENA primary metagenome ERZ508506 (study PRJEB26177, sample SAMN06267891) | marine metagenome | isolation source: Monterey Bay, California, USA | place: Pacific... | reverse complement strand
TCATCCAGTCCTTCAAGACGGAGAATCGTGTCCTGTAGCATGCTTGTAGGGTTCAGTAACGGCAGTAATTGTTTGGGATATTCTTCCCGAGAAAGCGGCCACAAACGAGAACCTGAGCCACCAGAGAGGATAAGAGGGTATATTTTAGGCATTGCTCATTTTCAGCTGTGGAAAACTGGAGTCTAACATTTTCATTCATTAGCAATATAGCAAATGATTTCCCAGCTTCGGAGCAGCACATAAAAAATGAGCATCTCCATAACATACGCTAAGTCATCGCCAACATAGCGCCAATCGGTTCGAATCATGCCCGCAAAGCTGGCATTTTAATCAAACCTTTCGCGTCATTGACTATCGTCACCACCATTTTTGTTAATCGACGGGCAATACCAGAAAGACACGTCGCCCTGTTGCATTTGTTTGGTGCAACGCACTTTTAGTCGTGGCTCAAACGATTTAATCCACATGTCTCGAACAGCAATATATTTCGTATTTGGACTGCCGCTATCTGGCCAAACCCTGCCGTGGGTCGCCACGCCGCCGCCGTAAAAAACAAAGGAAAATGTCTCTGCACCGGTGTAATGCAAAGGTCCCGGATCCAGTTTATTTAACCGGTGATATTCGTCGATGACAGGCTTCTGGTTGTACTTGTGACTCTTAAAATAGAATTCGTAAGCCGTTAACAACAACACGAAAAAAAAGACAGCAAAAACAAAACCCAACCACTGGATCTGTGCTGGGCGCAGCGTCGTCGCCATGACCAAGAGTATTGCCGCTGAAGGCAACATCGGAATGACATAAGTAGGTATGATATTGCCAGCAAAGGTAAAGAACAGTGTCGGCATGAGCAACCAAAGCCCGAGATAAACCGACAAGGGCTTCTCGACAGCTAACGCCTTTGCAAATAACTTATCTCTTCGGAATATCAATTCCCATAAGATGATAAATAACCATGGCAGTAGACCAATCAACAAAAATAGCCAGATCATTCCAATAGGCTGATCTTTTGCCGCACCGTAAAGATCGCCCTCCCACCCAGGTTCAGTGAACCGATAGAAGTGCTCACCTATGAGAAAATACTCAAGAAAACCGGGTGTGCGCTGTTCCTGAAGGTAATACCAGGGAGAGGCAATTAACAACATGAGTACGATGCCCGGCAAAAACCAAGTATTTCTGAAAGCTTTCAGAAATCTTCCCTGCGTTAATGCCCACACACCACAAGGGAGCCCACAGAGCACTAGCACCACTGGCCCCTTCGTAAGAAGCCCAATACCCAAACAGGACCAGAGCAAAATAGACCAGCCAACCAGCGCTTTTTCTTGGGTGAGGCACTGCCAGAACGCCAACATCACAGTTGTGGTGCATAAGGTCAAGAGAGGGTCAGTAAGAATTGTGCCGGCACTTTGGAGCACCATGAAGAAGGAACTGTATACGAAGCACACCGGCAATATTAAAGCCGTTCGATCGAGCAACCTTAACCAGCAACTGATCACAAGCATGGTTGCCGCTGTGTAGAGTATCGAGGGTAATCTCGTCGCAAGTTCCGAGACGCCAAACACGTAGTAACTGAGCGTTGTGCTCCAGAAAGCTAGCGGCGGTTTGCCCCAAAACGGCTGATCCTCGCGATACCAAAGTGGTATCCATTGATCTAACACAAATGCTTTTCTGGCGATTTCAGCGTACCTGGCTTCCGTGAATTCCATCACAGGAATATAGGAGGCAAGCCACACCCGACCGGCTACAATAATGAAGAGTAGCAAAACCCAAATCTTGTTTGTCTGTAAATAGCTAATCAAGGCCTGTGGCCCCTTGCCCACGACTTTCAGAATATGATCTGATTATGCATTCGTTTCACTTGTAATTGTAGTAATCTCGATACCACTCGATGAATTTTGCCACACCCTGTTCAATTGTCGTGGCAGGTCGATATCCGATCTCTTGTCCCAGCGCATCAACATCGGCATAAGTTGTCACAACGTCACCAGGTTGCAATGGTGCAAGTTTGGTTACGGCCTTCTTCCCTATGTGTCTCTCCAGCGTCGCAACCCAATCCAATAGTTCAATCGGTGCGTTATTTCCAATATTGTATATCTTGTAAGGTGCTAACTCGCTGCCAGCAACGGGTGGTGAGTCAAGCACATTGACAACGCCTTCAACAATATCATCGATATAAGTAAAGTCCCGCTGATGTTGACCATGGTTGAATAATTTTATCGGCGTTTCATTGAATATCGCATTCGCAAATAGGAAAGGAGACATATCTGGCCGCCCCCAAGGACCATAGACGGTGAAGAAACGCAATCCTGTTGTTGGTAGCTGATACAGATGGCTATACACGTGGGCCATCAATTCATTACTTTTCTTGGTTGCCGCATACATCGAAACAGGATGATCAACCTGATCCTGAGTGGAGAAAGGTACTGTCTTGCTATTGCCATAAACAGAACTGGAGGAGGCATATACAAGATGTTTAACTTTTACTTTCTGAGCACCTACAAGAATATTCAAGAAACCACGAATGTTCGCTTGAATATACGCGTGCGGGTTTTCAATAGAATACCGAACACCGGCTTGTGCCGCCAAGTGAACAATGGCATCAACCCGCTCTGTTTCAAAAAAAGTTGCCAGCTCATCATCTTGTGCGATATCCAATTTTAAAAACTTGAAATTACCCGCTTGGGGCATCGCTTCTAGCTGTTGTAATCTTGCTTCTTTCAGGCTGGTATCATAGTAGTCGTTAATATTATCGATACCAATAACCTGATCCCCGCGAGCGAGCAGATAAGTAGCAACATGGTATCCAATAAAGCCGGCAACACCGGTGACGAGTGTTTTCAAGACATTTCTCCGGGTTTCGTACCGAAGCAACCTGCTTGTCTCAATTTCGCATAGATCAATAACATTGGTTCCTGCCTGACAAAGGGTTAAAGAGGCGCGTTGACTCGAACGCTGACATTGCCCGCGATAGCTTATGGTGCCAGTTTTTAACACCATAGTCAGTGAAAACCAGGTTCTTCAATAAAGGCAACGCGACCGCCAAGACAAGCCCATTCTTCATCGGACGGTGCATCGCGATGATCACACGCCGCGGCCTCACACTCCCTACGAAAAGGAGAATCTTCTTAGGTTTTTCCGTTAGGCACTGGCTTTACGCCATTAAAGAAATTCTTTCAAGACCTTCGACCGATCCCTATGTAGTCCATCCCATGCTTTGCCACGACGGCAGGGTCATAGAGGTTTCGACCGTCAAAGATGACCTTCTCCCTAAGCTCGGTCGCTAGCCTGCTCAAGTCAGGTTGACGAAACTGCTTCCATTCAGTCATGACGAGTAAAGCGTCAGCATCGACAACCGCATCATACATATCCTTGGTATATTCCAGCCTGCTTGACAATTCTCCGAGGTCAATCTTAGTCGTCTCCATTGCCTCCGGATCATAGGCTGCTATGGTCGCGTTTCGCGCTAACAATCCACGAATCATGACCAGTGCAGAAGCCTCACGCACATCGTCCGTCTCGGGTTTAAAAGCCAGCCCCCAGATCGCGACCTTTTTACCCGACAAATCATCACCAAACCTTTCAGCAATCTTGTTTAGCAGCACTGTCTTTTGTTCCTGATTGCGTCTCTCAACAGCGCTAAAAATGTGGGCTTCCACACCCTGCTCTTCAGCCATCGAAACAAGCGCACGCACATCTTTTGGGAAACAGGAACCTCCGTAACCCGCGCCAGGATAGATAAATGAATAGCCAATTCGCGAATCAGAACCGATGCCTCGTCTCACATTTTCGACATCAACATCATACTTTTCACACATCAAAGCCATTTCGTTCATAAATGATATTTTTGTTGCAAGCATGGCGTTTGCAGCATATTTCGTCATCTCGGCATCGCGAACGCCCATGGTCTGAATTTTATCGCGATTGCGTGAAAAAGAGGCATAGAGTTCAGACATGACACCGAAGCTACTTTCCTTGGCAGCGCCGATTACAATTCGATCCGGAGACATAAAGTCAGCAATCGCAGCACCTTCTTTCAAAAACTCGGGGTTGCTCACAACGTCGAAATCAATCGTTTCACCACGCTGATTGAGTCGCTCAGTAATCATCTCGAGAACTTTGTCAGCCGTACCCACTGGCACGGTTGACTTGTCAACAACAATGATGGGAGACGTTAGTTTATCGCCAATCTGCCTCGCGACCGAGAGAACGTGTGAAAGATCTGCGCTACCGTCCTCGTTTGGCGGCGTGCCGACGGCGATAAAAACAACCTGTGATTGATTTAAGGAGTCTTCTATTCTCGAAGTAAAATCCAATGTGCCCGCTGCGGTATTTTTTTCGACAAGTTGCGCGAGACCTGGTTCGTGGATCGGCACCACACCTTGTCGGAGCTTCGTGAGCTTTTGTTCATCTATATCGACGCAGGTGACATGGTTCCCCATCTCGGAAAAGCAGGCACCCGTCACAAGACCCACATAGCCCGTTCCTATTATCGTAATCCTCAAACCTGTCCATCCGGGTAGTTTCCGCCTTGCGAGTAATAATTCTCATAAACATAGTTAGTCGCTTGAACGAACCCGTCTATTCGACCGCAATCAAAACGATTACCTTTAAACTTATACGCTAGGACTTTTCCGTTCTTCGCTTGCGTGGCAATCGCATCGGTAATTTGGACCTCACCGCCACGACCCGGCGGGGTATCCCGAATAATTTGGAAGATGTCAGGCGTCAAAATATACCGACCAATAATCGCCAGATTGGAGGGCGCATCTTCGGGTTTTGGCTTTTCAACCATCGCCTCAATTTGATAAATGCCCTCATCTATTTCCTTGCCAGCAACCACACCATAGTTTTCAGTCTGGTCTCTGGGTATTTCTTCTATCGCGACAATCGAGCATTGGTGCTTTTCATACAACGCCACCATTTGCTTTAGAACGCCTGCGCCATCGTCATGCACACAGAAGTCATCTGCCAACAACACGGCAAAAGGCTCATCACCAATCAAACTTTCTCCCGTCAATATCGCGTGACCGAGACCATTCATTTCGATTTGCCTGGTGTAGGAGAAAATACATTGGTCAATCACATTTCGGATCTGAGAAAGAAGCGCTTCTTTTGGCGTACCCAGAATTTGGTGCTCGAGTTCGTAGGAAATATCGAAATGGTCTTCGATCGCCCGCTTACCACGACCTGAAATAAACCCCATATTTCGAAGGCCGGCCTCTATCGCTTCCTCTACGCCATATTGAATAAGAGGTTTATTGACAATGGGAAGCATTTCTTTCGGCATTGCTTTTGTAGCAGGCAAAAATCGTGTGCCGTAACCAGCAGCAGGAAAAAGGCATTTCTTGATCATTAAGGGCCTATCTAAATTGGCTTGAACGAGTTTAAGTATACCACGTGCAGCCTATCTCTCAGGCGCGCTTGTCGGGCTATCTACCTACTTGGTCCTGAGCCATTCGCTCACAATCAAATTCTGTCACTACCAGTCCTCTTGCTATTTTCATGCCTCCTTCGCACCGACTTGAGGTCACTTAGTAAATCTAAGGCGATACAATGACGACCAAATCATCTCAAGGGACGTCCTAGGACACAGACTCGCTAGGATTAAAAGCAGCTCTTCGCTTAAAAATCTCCGCTTGGGAGTAGAGTTAGTGGTTACCTAAAGAGTTCACGATTACAAAATATGAAACTAGCACTGACAACAATAAAATTTAAGCTAAAGCTATTATTGCAGGTTGAGAATAAGAACCATGCCTTAGATCAGACCGATGAGCATTGATTTCTTAACAGACAGACTCCTAGCTTCTAGGTTAACATGTCTTCCGACAGACTTTGATTCTTTAATTTTTCAGAGCGCCGCGATTAAAGTTTTTCGAGATAGAGTTCGGTCGTTCAAAAAGTTATGCACACATTAACTAGGGAATTCATTCGTACATGAACTGGGAAATATTTATCACGGGGCTAGTCATCAGCTGCCTCGCTGCATTACTGCTTAGCAGCACAGCCAGTCAGTGGGGGCTAATCGATCGACCCAGCGGGAGAAAACAACATGCGTCCGCTACCCCAATGGTTGGCGGAATCGCTGTCTTTGCCGGGCTTCTGAGTATTGCATTCACCAACCTCCCTGTGTTTACAGAGTTTGCATTAATTATCAGCCTTGCCCTGCTGATGTTGGTACTTGGTATTCTTGATGACGCACACAGCCTTACCAGCGGATATCGTCTGTTCGTTCAGCTCTTAGCTGGGCTGACCGTCTATATCTTCGGTGACTTACAGTTCAACGAACTCGGCCACCTCTGGTTTCTTGACACGCCACTGGAAACAGGTATTTTCGCACTACCACTCACACTTATTGCTATTGTTGGCGGGATCAACGCAATTAACTGGATGGATGGACTTGACGGTTTAGTCGGGGGGATGCTCACTTCCACCCTCATTTTCATCGCAATCCTGGCATGGCTTTCAAATTCGATGATGACTTATAATTTCAGCCTTGTAGTCATTGCAGCGTTAATTGGATTTCTCCTATTCAACTATAGATTCCCATGGAACAAGAAAGCGAGAATTTTTATGGGAGACGCTGGCGCTTACCCACTCGCGTTTATCGTCGTTGCACTTTTCCTGAAGACAAGCCAACCTCCCGAAACTATTTTACCCCCCGTTCTAGCCCTGTGGATAATAGCGATACCGCTTTTTGATATGACCCGGGTGATTTGGCTGCGCTGGAGACTAGGAAAGTTGCCTCTGTCAGATGACCGATTACACATCCATCACCTACTAGTTGATGGAGGTAGACCTCATCGTCAGGTGGTCAATATACTCTGTTCTACCAATTTCCTCATTGGACTCGTTGGCATCACTTTGCATATGTCAGGTGTTAACGAAGGATGGTTGTTCGTTATATTGTTACTATTCCTTGTTCTTTATTACAAATTCTCCAGTCGATTCGCTCATTCGCTAGATTTAAAGGTTCAAGCTCGCCTGGTCGAATAAATGGAGCACTTATTACTGACAACTACTCTCCAGAGAGTCCTCCCAGTGCTGCACAAATTCAGGATATAGTTCACCAGAAGTTCAAACGGGCGGAATGTAACATCATCTCGTTTGCTATCACCAGCCATTACTTGCAAAGCGCCACTTTGTGTCATTTAAACCGAAGTGGGCTGATCCTGCGTTAACTTGTAGCGGCAGCTACTATTCATTTAGCATTAGCTTGTTCTGCCGCAAAGGTAACAAAAAACCAGTCTGTCAGAACGAACAATGAGGGGTAGGTTCCCGATAACACGATTTTTTAACATGTCGGAATTTGAGGTTTTGATGAAGATTAATCACACCCTCAACAAACATGCGGGCCTTTTTCATCGTCGTTTGATCAATCGTTGGGCAGGCTTTTACTCAATCTACTCTCTGTCACTTTATATCAAGATTCGCATTCTACTCATGCGTTTCGGGCTTAATGGACAAAGCAATGCCTATTGGGAGCCATAGAAGTAGCCAAACAATATCTATCTTGTCAATTATCCGGTCCCCGTCGAATAGCAGAAGCGGGATAGCATAGCTCAATATAACTAAAGCCAGTTGCGCTGGCCTTTGGTGAATGTCACTTGCAAGTATATTCATCGTCCAGATAAGTAATGTAAACAAAAGGAACAGACCGATTATTCCACCATAAACTAACGTGGATACAAACAAACTATGCGGATGCGAGAAATGGCAGACCTCCCCCGCAAAATGCACTTCGCAGGGTAAGCTCATAGTCGTATCGCCCATTAGCCCAAACCCGAATAGTGGCTTCCCGGGCACATCAAATAGATGCTGTACGCTCTGGTTCCAAATGACAGGGCGGTCATTTTGTATTTCGTTCAGAGAGGCCGATAGAAACAGACTAATTGCGAAAAATGCCGCTACGCACCCAATTACAAAGACCTTAGGTTTCTTTTGAGACCATGACGCCTTCAAATAAAAGTACCCAGCGATTGCTGTGGCGATAGATAATGCTATCTGCACATAAAGAATCTCTTGATATAAAGCTGCTATGGCTAAAAAAAGTCCAGCGATAGCCCAGCAAATTTTTGCGATAGGTGTCGCTGAGACCGCAGTCAGCCACAAAGCCAAGATAACCGCAAAACCCCAGGAGATTGCTGCTAACGCAGAATATCGCAATCGCCCTACGGCACTTACAATATCATCCGAGGTCATCGTCAAATATAACCACTCGAGAGCAGACAGAAGTGCAGCTAAGACGATCGTAACAACTAAGAGATATAAAAAATTTCCTGCTTTTCTGAATAATATTATTAGAGAGAAGATAAACGAAAAAACAAGAAACGCATCGGCATAAAGTTTTAGGACTTGCAAAAGTTGCCCGTCGTAAAACCAAAAGCCTGTCGTTGCCATATAAAATAACAACAACATGAGCACCTTGACCAATCCGCTATGATCGAAGAATTTTACGCTCTCTGTATCGAGGGCAACATAAAACATCATACTCAGCGCAAGCAAGAATGTTGGAAAGTTGTTTGCTTGGCTACTAGGCAGGAGATAATAGCCCGCACAACTGAGGATCATACAAACCCCAATTAGCAGTAGGAGTACAAAGTTCCATTTCTCTTTCAAGGGCAACCCCTGAAAACCAGCATACGTAGCTGATCGAGCCAAATCCATAATAGCCTCGATTAATAAAATATATTACTGATAGATACATTTAAATCTACCGAACAAACCAACGCCTTATACTTTTGGCCGCAACAACAATTTAAGCAATGTAACATCCTTAAAAATGAGCGAGTTGAACTGGACGCTCATTGAAAAAGCACCGACTTTTCATCGATGTATCAGCAACGCTAATCACTACAAGATTTTAGATTTAGTATTAAGACTTTAATACTTCCAACACTTCTTCAAGCTCAACAATCATCTGCTGAACCATCTGCTTATACTGGGTATTCTCTTCGGCTTGATCGTCGCCTGATAATCGTTGGCGGGCGCCACCGATGGTAAAGCCCTGATCATAAAGCAGTGATCGAATCTGTCGAATCATCAGCACGTCCTGGCGCTGATAATATCGCCGATTACCTCGGCGTTTCACAGGTTTGAGTTGCGGAAATTCCTGCTCCCAATACCGAAGTACATGGGGTTTTACCGCGCACAGACCACTTACTTCACCGATCGTGAAGTAACGCTTGCCCGGAATGACGGGTAGTTCTGCGTTATGATCTGGGTCCAGCATATGCTTCTACTCTGGCTTTTAGTTTTTGTCCGGGACGAAAAGTGACAACTCGTCTCGCTGTTATGGGTATTTCTTCGCCTGTCTTGGGGTTTCTGCCGGGGCGCTGACTCTTGTCGCGCAAATCGAAATTACCGAATCCGGACAACTTGACCTGCTCGTTAACCTCTAAGGAAGATCTGACTTCCTCAAAAAACAGCTCAACAACCTCTTTGGCCTCACGCTTATTCAATCCGAGTTCATCAAACAGCTTTTCGGCCATTTCCGCTTTGGTTAAAGCACTCATGCTCAATTCCTAAGATTGGCGTCTAAATTTTTCTCTAGTGCAGCGACAATTTCACCGATAGAGACGTTGATTTCTTCGTCCGTAAGAGTGCGCGATACATCCTGAAACGTCAAGCCCAGAGCGACACTTTTTCTATTAGGATCAATGCCTTTGCCTTGATATACGTCAAACAACTTTAGGTTTTTTAGCGTCTCATTTGCGGTAGATTCAACGCAGCCTACTATTTCTGCGGCATCCACTGATTGATCAAACAAGAAAGCCAAATCTCTTCGAACTTCGGGGTATTTTGACAACTTTTCGACGAACGGAACCCGTTTTGGCGCAATTTCACTCAGCTTGAGCTCAAAAAGGTAAACTGCGGTCTCTATTCCTAGCTTTTTTTGAACTCTGGGATCTAGAAGCCCAAGCACGCCGATGGTTGAACCATGTCTCTGTATCAGTGCTGTCTGCCCTGAATGTAACGCTGCGTGCTCTCCGGATGAAAAGGAAAACTCTTCTTCAAGTCCAGTGAGACGGAGCACAGACTGCAAATCACCTTTCACATCGAAGAAATCTACATCTTGGGTGGCGTTGTTCCATGATTCTGTTCGAACAGGTCCGCAAATCACGCCGGAAAGCATTTTTTCCTGGCTGATATTGTCCATGACAAGCGCGTCCTGATTCGGCGCTTGTAGAAAGCGCAGTCCCGTTTCAAACAGGCGAACCCTTTGCTGCTGACGGTTGAGATTGTAAATCAGGGACTTCAACAATCCAGACCACAAACTGGTACGCATAACAGTCATTTCTGCCGATAGGGGATTCGCAAGGCTAATAGGATCATTTGTGGGATCAATCAAATGCTCCATCTTGGCGTCGACAAAACTGTAAGTGATAGCTTCCTGATATCCCAGCGCGACTAACTGGTTTTTAATTTGCTCTTCCGTCAACGCCGTTTCGGTGATCCTTGCCATCTCCAGATGAGTTTTAGGCGTTCGCACTGGTAGGTTGTTGTAGCCGAACACTCTGCTGATCTCTTCAATTAGATCAGCCTCAATCGCGATATCGAACCGGTGCGGTGGTGCAGTGACTTGCCAACTGGTGCCTTCGTCGCTGACATTTAAATCGAATTCAAATCCTAACCTTTGCAGCGTTTCTGAGATCTCCGCATCCGGGATCGTGACGCCGAGCATGCGGCTAACACGTTGGCTTCGCAAAGGTACGACGGGAACTGTCGGAAAAGCTGCTTCAAGCGTAATGTTTGATACTGGCCCAGCTTCGCCGCCGGCAATTTCCAGCAGCAATGCCGTCGCCCTTTCCATTGCGCGAACCTGACCCTGCCAATCAACGCCGCGCTCAAAACGATGAGAAGCGTCGGTATTCATACCATAGGTTCTGGCTTTACCAATGATTGAGGTAGGCGCGAAGAAAGCCGCTTCGAATAGAATATTGGTTGTCTCGGTCGTCACCGATGTGGATAAACCACCCATGATGCCCGCGATGCCGATCGCTCCACTTTTATCTGTAATGAGCAACGTGTCGGATTCGAGTTTTATTTCCTGCCCGTCCAGAAGCGTCACTTGCTCCTCTGCCGTTGATTGCCGGACATTGATCTCTCCTGAGAGTTTGTCCAGATCGTAAGCGTGCATCGGCTGTCCGAGTTCGAGCATGATGTAGTTGGTGACGTCTACAACTGGGTCGATGCTACGGACATCACATCGTCTTAGCTTTTCTTTCATCCACAGGGGTGTTTCTGCATCCAAGCGAATACCTTTAATCACCCTTGAGACAAATCGGGGGCAAGCCTCGCCGGCAGACAGCGTAACGGGAAACGTGTCTTCAATCGCCGCGTTAACGGGTTCGATATTCAATTCGGCGACGTCGAGATTGTTAATGAGTCCCGTCTCTCTCGCGAGCCCTGTCATCCCGAGACAGTCACTGCGGTTAGGAGTCAAATCCAGATCAATGATTGCGTCGTTGAGATTCAGGACACCTCTAATATCAGCACCCATTTCAACGTCTGCAGGGAGTTCCATTAAACCTTCGTGGTCATCAGAAATGCCAAGCTCACGCTCGGAGCACAGCATGCCAAACGACTCGACCCCACGAAGCTTGGCTTTCTTAATTTTAAAATCTTCGAGTTTTGCACCGACCAGCGCAAACGGCACCTTGATGCCGGCACGGGCATTGGGCGCACCGCAAACAACCTGAAACTGCTCTGCGCCGGTTGAAACGGAACAAACTCTTAATTTGTCTGCGTTAGGGTGAGGCTCGGCGCTGAGGATTTCACCGACAACTACTTTACTGAACTCGCTAGCAACCGGTTCAAACCCATCCACTTCGAGTCCCGCCATGGTTAATTGCGCAACAAGTTCATCGGTTGTTAATGCCGGGTTTACAAACTCTCTAAGCCATTGTTCACTAAATTTCATCTATTTTTCAGCCTGGTAAAATGCGTCAACTATTCGTCGGACTTCCCGCCGAATGACATTATCTCGAAATCAATTGAACTGACGTAAAAATCTGAGATCGTTATCAAAAAACAGTCGCAGATCATCAACGCCGTATCGCAACATCGCAAACCTGTCGACACCCATACCAAAGGCAAATCCGCTATATTCTTCTGGGTCTATACCAGAATACTCAAGCACCCTTGGGTGAACCATCCCAGATCCCATCACTTCCAGCCATCCTGTATTGCTACAAACTCTACAGCCTTTGCCAGCACACTGAACACATTGCACATCAACTTCCGCCGACGGCTCAGTAAAGGGGAAATATGAAGGTCTGAATCGTACTTTTAATTCTTTCTCAAAGAACACCTGTAAAAATTCAACGATTGTGCCTTTAAGGTCAGCGAAGCTAGATTCTTTGTCAATCAGCAACCCTTCAATCTGATGAAACATCGGTGTATGCGTCAGGTCAGAGTCAACACGGTAAACCCGACCCGGACAAATAATCCTAAATGGAGGTTCCCGCTGCTCCATCGTTCTCACCTGAACCGGAGAGGTATGGGTTCGAAGCAAAATGTTGGGATCAAAATAGAAGGTATCGTGCATGGCCCGAGCAGGATGATGCTGCGGGATGTTTAGGGCTTCGAAGTTGTGATAATCGTCTTCAATTTCCGGCCCTTCCACAACATCATAACCCACGCTTTTGAAAAAGCTCTCGATACGCTGCTTCACCATTGTGACGGGGTGAAGACCGCCCTCTTCGACATTGCGCCCGGGCAAGGTGACGTCAATTCTCTCGCTCTTCAGTTTTTCCTGAATTGCGACTTCAGCCAACGTATCTTTTCTTTCAGCGATCGCCTGCTGGACTTGCTGCTTCGCTTTGTTTATTTCGGCGCCAGCAGCAGGTCTCTCTTCCGCCGACAACTTGCCCAAACCTTTCAAAAGATCTGTGAGTCGGCCTTTTTTTCCCAAAAACTCAACGCGGACGAGATCAAGCGCGGCTTCATCAACTGACGCTTCAATTTTAGATTCTGCTTGATTACATATTTCCATCAAATCAGACATTGAGTTCTCCAGATTTAATAATTCTTCAAACAAAAAAAACAGCCCGCTTCCAACGATGACCGGAAGGGACTGCTTTTTACGCGATAGAAAGCGCTACACAAAAATATTACGGAAGAGCGCTATGCAGTCTATGCGGCGATGCTTGCCTTGGCCTTCTCTGCTAAAGCAACAAAAGCCGCTTTTTCGTTTACCGCAAGGTCTGCTAAAACGCGTCGATCAATTTCAATTTCAGCTTTTTTAAGACCGTCGATCATACGGCTGTAGGATAGGCCACATTCCCTCGCAGCAGCGTTAATTCTCTGAATCCAAAGCGCGCGGAACATACGTTTCTTCACCTTTCGGTCACGGTATGCATATTGGCCAGCTTTTGTAACGGCTTGCTTGGCAACTCGATAAACCCTGCTGCGCGCACCGTAATAACCTTTAGCTTTCTTTAGAACCTTCTTGTGTCTGTTGTGGGCCTGTACGCCCCTTTTAACTCTTGGCATTTCATATCTCCTGACTGATTAATATCAATTGTTTCGTGAAAATCAAAAGCAGTTATTCTGCTGAAACAATAAATAGTGGAGTCACTTACCCCTTCTTTCGCCCCTTAGGGCTAGTTCAAAGGTTTAATGACCGAGCATACGTCTGATTAATGGCACATCTGAAGGCGCAATTTGCTTGAGCGCGCGCAGATGTCGTTTACGTTTAGTGCTCTTCTTGGTCAGGATATGATTTCGGAAGGATTGTCTGTGTTTGTAGCCGCCTTTACCGGTTTTTTTAAACCGCTTGGCCGCGCCACTACTTGTCTTAAGTTTGGGCATTTTCATACTCCGCATTTGCTGTGCAAATATTATGAGAGTGATTATCACTCTGGTTAATTGTTAGAGTCCCTGATCGGCCTCTGCTCGTTACAAGTTAGAAAGTTATAAAGACTGACTAACAACTATCGCCCGATGCAAAACTTTCAAAGTTCACATCAGTGTTTAGCAATCGCAACGATTAAGCGAATCGATCGGTTACTCGAAGAAGTGGTTAGGCGTTTGCCTGACCTTTCTTCTTACCTCTGGGGGCTAGTACCATGGTTAACTGGCGCCCTTCCATTTTAGGAAAGAGCTCAACGGTACTAATTTCAGCAAGATCGATTTCTACTCGCTTCAGTAGTTCCATACCAAGTTCTTGGTGCGCCATTTCGCGACCTCTAAATCTCAAAGTCACCTTGGCTTTATCCCCATCATTTAGGAAACGTGTCAGGTTGCGTAGTTTTACCTGATAATCTCCATCTTCCGTGCCGGGACGAAATTTCATCTCTTTCACGGTGGTGCGACGCTGTTTCTTTTTCGCCGCAGCCTTGTCTTTCTTAGCTTCGAATACGTGCTTGCCGTAATCCATTAACTTACAAACTACCGGATCAGCATCGGGTGCAATTTCAACAAGATCTAGCTTTGCATCAGCTGCAGCTTTCAATGCTTCAGCGATGGGCACAATCCCTGCCTGCGCTCCGTCTGCTCCAATCAAGCGCACTGTTGTGGCCTGAATTTCGTCGTTCGTTTTGGACCTTTTCGAATCTTCTTTCTTAATTCCCATTTACTCCTCTAAAGTTGGGACGTGGAGTATACAGAATTTCAAGCAATTCTTCCCATTTTTTCTACATCATTGGCTAATAGTGACGAAAATTCCTCAACGGTCATTGCGCCAAGATCCTCGCCATTGCGCCTTCTGACGGCCACTTGGCCATTTTCGACCTCACGATCACCTATTACCGCCAGAAAAGGGACCCGCTGAATGGTGTGTTCACGGATTTTGAAGCCAATTTTTTCGTTTCTGGTATCTGTCTCGACCCTAAAACCTTTTTTAGCAAGGGCGTTGGTCACTTCATGGCAGTAACCGGACTGGCTATCGGTAATATTCAATACCACTGCTTGCACAGGGGCTAACCATACGGGCATCTCACCGGCATAGTTTTCAATCAATATACCGATAAAACGTTCAAAAGATCCCAGCATTGCCCTGTGCAGCATGACAGGTACCTGTCGACTACCATCCTCGGCAACATATTGTGCGTCCAATCGCCCAGGCATCGAAAAATCCACCTGCATCGTGCCGCATTGCCAAACTCTGCCCAGGCAATCCTTTAGGGAAAACTCAATTTTGGGACCATAGAAAGCCCCTTCACCGGGAAGGTATTCCCAATCTAGGCCTTTAGCATCCAATGCTTCGGCCAATGCAGCTTCTGATTTGTCCCAGACTTCGTCACTCCCAACCCGTTGTTCAGGGCGGGTTGATAACTTAATCAGAATCTCTTCAAAGCCAAAATTAGCATAGACTTCTTGAAGAACATCAATAAATTCAATCACTTCTGATTGAATTTGCGCCTCTGTGCAGAAAATATGGCCATCGTCCTGAACAAAACTACGCACGCGCATGATGCCCTGCAAGGTCCCGGAAGGCTCATTACGGTGACACGACCCAAACTCAGACAGACGAATAGGTAACTCACGATAACTCTTTAAACCCTGATTAAAGACCTGCACATGGCAGGGACAGTTCATCGGTTTAATGGCGTACAAGCGACTATCGCTTTGAACCGAGAACATGCCATCACCAAATTTGTCGGCATGACCCGATTTTTCCCAGAGAGACATATCCACCATCTGTGGTGTTCTGATCTCACTGTAGCCATTGGCAATTTGGACTTCACGCACATATTGCTCGATCACTTGCCAAATCTGCCAGCCTTTGGGGTGCCAGAACACCATGCCCGGCGCTTCTTCCTGCGTATGAAACAGATCAAACTTTTTGCCGAGCTTCCTGTGATCCCGTTTTTCTGCTTCTTCGAGTCTGAAAAGATATTCTTTTAGGCCGTTCTTATCGGGCCAACAGGTGCCATAAATTCTCTGCAGCATTTCATTATTGGAATCTCCGCGCCAATAAGCGCCAGCCACCTTTGTTAGCTTAAACGCCTGCAACTTTGATGTTGACGGCACGTGGGGACCCCGGCATAGATCCATAAAGTCACCCTGTTTGTAGAATGACAAATCTTCGTCAGAGGGAATGCTCTCGAGGATTTTAACCTTGTAATCTTCCCCAATTTCTTTGAAATGAGCTACCGCATCATTTCGGGACATGACTGACCGACTAACTTGGAGATTCTGTTTCGAGATCTCTTTCATGCGCTTTTCAATTTTCTGCAGGTCTTCCGGCGTAAATGCACGCTCGTAGGCAAAATCATAAAAGAAACCATCTTCGATGACCGGTCCGATGGTGACCTGCGCTGAAGGGAATAGTTGCTGCACAGCTTGCGCCATTAGGTGCGCGCAAGAGTGTCGAAGCACGTCAACGCCGTCGGCATCTTTGCTGGTGATAATTGATATTTCTGCATCGGTTTCGACAAGATAGGATGTGTCGACGATTTCACCGGAGACTTTTCCAGCTAGCGCAGCTTTCGCTAAACCAGAACCAATAGATTTGGCGATCTCATGGATGGAAACAGCGTGATCGAAGGATTTCTGACTTCCGTCAGGGAGAGTAATAATAGGCATAATTTCCTCGCTTTCAGTGGTGACCCTTACCAAAGGCCACATGGTTTCAGCTATGTCTTTCTTATGTTTAAGCTTTAGTTTCGCTTAGACAAACGTTGGGTCAATCTTGTGCGTTTTTCTGGCGAAATCTGGTAGGAACGGTCGGATTCGAACCGACGACCCTCGCCTTGTCGAGGCGATGCTCTAACCAACTGAGCTACGCTCCTATGTCAGATCTCTCAATTTACAAGTGCTTCTGTTATCAAGTACCCATCTGAAATTGTTCATACGTCGAACCGAGTTCAGCGGGCATTTCCAAGAGGCGCGTAGGTTAACTGAATCAAGCTTTTCGTGCAAATACACGCCGGAGTGAACTGATGAGATTCTTGTCGATACGCGCAAAGCTGATTTAACTCCTGACAAACTGCTGCCGCAATTCTTCTATCTGATCACGCAAACCTGCCGCCTCCTCAAAAGCTAGATTCTTTGCTTGCTCAAACATTTGCTTTTCAAGTGAAACAATCTGTTTTTCAATATCATCCGTTTTAAGCGCATTGCCCCGATATTTGCCCTTACCTTCAGCCACTCGACCTTTTTTAGCTGCCTTAGAAGGTGCATCGCGCGCGCCCTCCATCACGTCTGCAACCTGTCGTTTGATACCTATTGGGGTTATGTTGTGCGTCCTGTTGTGGTCTTGTTGTTTCTCTCTGCGCCGATCTGTCTCATCAATCGCACGTTGCATGGAATTTGTCACTCTGTCGGCATAGAGAATCGCCTTTCCTTCCAAGTTGCGGGCAGCGCGCCCGATCGTTTGAATCAGCGATCGTTCAGATCGAAGAAACCCTTCTTTATCGGCATCGAGAATTGCCACCAATGACACTTCCGGCATATCCAACCCTTCGCGCAACAGGTTAATACCCACCAGCACATCAAACTCACCCAGTCGAAGGTCACGAATAATTTCTACACGTTCAATCGTGTCGATATCGGAGTGCAGATATCTGACACGCACACCGTTTTCATCAAGATAATCCGTCAGATCTTCTGCCATCCGCTTGGTCAGCGTGGTAATCAATACCCGCTCGTCTTTTTTGGCTCTCACGACAATCTCCCCTAGCACGTCATCCACCTGAGTTTGTGCCGGACGAATCTCAATCTCGGGGTCGACCAACCCCGTCGGTCTGACCACCTGATCAACAACCGCATCTGCGTGTTCTGCCTCGTAGGGACCGGGCGTCGCGGATACAAATATCTTTTGTGGTGCCAGCTTTTCCCACTCTTCAAACCTTAGAGGACGATTATCGAGCGCACTCGGTAATCTAAAACCAAAGTTGACTAGCGTTTCTTTTCTGGATCGGTCACCTTTATACATCGCACCTAGCTGAGGGACACTGACATGGGATTCATCAATCACCAGCAACGCATCATCGGGGAGATAATCATAAAGCGTGGGTGGCGCCTCACCCGAGCCACGACCCGACAAATACCGTGAGTAATTCTCGATACCATTGCAATAGCCCAACTCTTTGATCATCTCAAGATCATAGCGCGTTCGTTGCTCTAGTCTTTGCGCCTCGACCAGCTTGTTATTTTCCTTCAAGAATCGCAGACGTTCATTCAGTTCATCTCGAATATCATCGATCGCTTTTTCAATCGTCTCACGCGGCGTCACGTAGTGTGACTTTGGAAAAATTGTGACTCTCGGCACCTTTCGACGCACCTCACCCGTCAGTGGGTCAAAAAAAGACAAAGACTCAATCTCATCGTCAAAAAGCTCAACCCGGATCGCCTCTCTATCTGACTCCGCTGGGAAGATATCGATCACATCTCCTCGGACTCTATAGGTTGCTCGCCGCAACTCGGTTTCATTGCGCGTGTACTGTAATTCCGCAAGGCGACGAAGCATCCAGCGCTGATCTACCTTGTCACCGCGATCAAGGTGCATCACCATTTTGAGATAGGAGCCTGGATCACCGAGTCCATAGATTGATGACACCGATGCAACCACAATTGCGTCACTGCGCTCAAGCAGCGCTTTGGTCGCGGAAAGTCGCATCTGCTCGATATGCTCGTTAATCGCCGCGTCTTTTTCTATGTAAGTATCTGATGCAGGGACATAGGCCTCGGGTTGGTAGTAATCGTAGTAAGAGACAAAATACTCAACGGAATTATTGGGGAAAAATTCCTTGAACTCACCATAAAGCTGAGCGGCAAGCGTTTTGTTAGGCGCCATGATCAGTGTGGGTCGCTGAATGCTCTCGATAACATTGGCGATGGTGTAGGTTTTTCCGGAGCCAGTCACCCCTAATAGCGTCTGTGAGGCGAGACCTGACGCTATACCGTCGATCAAACCTTCAATCGCTTTGGGTTGATCTCCGGCGGGTTGGTAGTCCGATACAATTTTGAGCTGGCCTGATTTCACGATCTGGAACCTGAATTCGAGTTGACCGCAAATAATAACCTAAAAATTACCAGAATTTGAGCGAAGGATGACTCTATAGTGACAACCATGATCCAGTTTATAAATGACGATTTTCTCGAGGAAGAGATGTTGACCCATAATCCCAAGCGCTATACAATTCGCACCCTTCGGACACGACGTGTTTCGATGTCTCTTTTGAGAGAAGTTCCCCGATAGCTCAGTTGGTAGAGCAAATGACTGTTAATCATTGGGTCCCTGGTTCGAGCCCAGGTCGGGGAGCCAT
>ENA-ORDA01001538-ORDA01001538.1-marine-metagenome-genome-assembly--contig:-NODE-1538-length-19225-cov-4.062565_pt1 | contig 19225 bp, 9 predicted proteins | sample MGYA00237778_ERZ508506 | MGnify/ENA primary metagenome ERZ508506 (study PRJEB26177, sample SAMN06267891) | marine metagenome | isolation source: Monterey Bay, California, USA | place: Pacific... | reverse complement strand
GTGCGCAAAAAAGATAGGTTTACCATTGAAATGGCTATTCCTTTTAGCTCTATCAAATATCCTGAGGGAAGTCAGAAATGGGGCTTTCAAACATACCGATTTGACCTTCAGACTAATGAAAGGAGTATCTGGACAAAAGTACCTCAAAATCAATTTCCGATAAATATTGGGTATTATGGAGAGCTCCTTTTTGAAGAACCCTTACCCTCTAGTAATACTCCAATTTATTTAATTCCTTATATAAATGGATTAGTTTCAGAGGATTTTAGTGAAACTACTTCACAAAAAAAAATATTATTTGGAGGCGATATGAAAATTCCTGTTGGAAACGGGCTTAATCTGGATATAACTTTAAATCCAGATTTTTCAAATGTGGAAGTTGACAACATTATTACTAACCTTACTCGGTTTGAAATATCACTACCAGAAAAAAGACAGTTTTTTATTGATAATCGAGACCTGTTTGAAAGTTTTGGAAGTAGAAGAGATGCAATACCTTTCTTTTCTAGACGTATTGGAATTGCTAAAGATTCAAGTGGGTCTAGTAGTAGAAATAATATTCTTGGAGGCATTAGACTTAGTGGAAAATTAAATCAAAACTGGCGTATTGGAATCCTTAATATTCAAAATCAAGAAGATATTTATAAAGGAATCGCATCAAATAATAATTCGATGTTAGCCGTTCAAAGAAAAGTATTTGGACAATCACAAATTGGTCTATTTATGGTTAATCGACAAACATTTAAAGATTATAGTTTTACAAAAGAAGAGGATAGATACAATAGAGTAATTGGAATAGATTACAATTTAAACTCTAATAATAATAAGTGGATTGGTAAATTTTTTACCCATAAATCATTTCAACCAAATGACACTAAAGGAAACCTTTCAAGCCAGGCAAACTTAATTTACAATACTCGAATTTGGAGATTTAGTTCAGACTGGGTATATGTTGATGATGATTTTACCTCAGATTTAGGTTTTATTCCACGTACTGGTATATTTAAATCAGGTACTAGCGCTAGTCGAAATTTTTATCCAAATAATAAAAATATTAACTCTCATAGCTTTAGCTTATTAAATCTTATGTGGTTTCAAAAAAACTTAGACTATAAAAAGACAGATCATTTTTTTTCATTTGAATACGAATTGGAATTTAAAAAACAATCAAAATTAGGAATAGAATTTAAAAAACAGTTTGTGTATTTATCAAGTCCTTTTGATCCTAGTAGAAGTGACAATGGAAAGCCCTTACCTGGACAAACAGGATATGATTTTGGTAACTGGAGCATAAGTTATCAATCACCTTTAGCAAATACTTTTAATTTTACTTCAACTTTTTCTTATGGAACATTTTTTAATGGAACTCGTTTTTCGTATCAGGGAACAACCCAGTATAGATTTCAACCCAAAGTAATTTTAAGTCTATTGTGGGACTACAATAAAATTATACTACCAAACCCCTATCCCACAACTAACTTATTATTAATTAGCCCAAAAATACAAGTTACTTTAAATCGAAATTTATTTTGGTCTACTCTCATACAATATAGTAATCAAATTGATGATTTCGGAATAAACTCCAGGCTACAGTGGCGTTTTGCTCCACTATCAGACCTTTATTTGGTCTATAATGATAGTTACGATGCTGAGCAGTTTAGCCCTGTATTTCGCTCTATAAATCTCAAACTAACCTACTGGATTAATCTTTAAAAATAGGCACCTTAACATTAGGCTGCGTTTTCTTTTTTGATCAAATTAAGGGCAGAACCTTCTCTGAACCACCGAATTTGTTGTTCATTATAAGTATGATTCGCTAGAATAGTATCTTTTGAACCATTAGCATGAATTACTTCAACATTAAGTTGTTTGCCGGGAGAAAAGACGTTAAGATTAGTAAAGTTAAACGTGTCATCCTCTTGGATTAAATCGTAATCGGCTTCTGATGCGAAGGTAATCCCTAACATTCCTTGTTTCTTAAGATTTGTTTCATGAATGCGAGCAAAAGATTTTACCAATACCACTTTTACACCAAGATGACGCGGCTCCATGGCTGCGTGCTCACGAGAGGAGCCTTCGCCATAATTATGATCCCCTACCACTAAAGTTTCAATACCAGCGGCTTTATATTTACGTTGTACATCAGGCACACCACCATATTCTCCTGAGAGTTGGTTTTTAACAAAGTTTGTTTTTTCATTAAATGCATTAACCGCTCCAATTAAACAATTATTCGAAATATTGTCTAAGTGACCTCTAAAACGAAGCCAAGGTCCTGCCATAGAGATATGGTCAGTAGTACATTTCCCTTTAGCCTTAATTAATAATTTAGCTCCCATTAAGTTTTCATTATCCCAAGGTTTGAATGGAGACAATAGTTGTAGACGTTCTGAATTTTCTTTTACAACTACACTTACAGAAGACCCGTTTTCTTGAGGTGCTAGATATCCATTTTCTTTAACATCAAATCCTAAAGGGGGCAATTCGACTCCTGTTGGCGGATCTAATCGAACCTCTTCTCCATCTTGATTAATTAAAGAATCTTTCATAGGGTTGAAATCCAAACGTCCAGAAATAGCTACTGCAGCGACCATTTCAGGGGAGGCTACAAAAGCATGAGTATTTGGATTTCCATCAGCACGTTTAGAAAAGTTACGATTAAAAGAGTGAATGATAGAATTGCGCTCTTGTTTATCTGCACCTTCACGAGCCCACTGTCCAATGCATGGGCCACAAGCATTGGTGAATATTTTAGCATCTAAATCTTCGAAAATTGATAAAAGACCATCTCTCTCTGCAGTAAAACGTACCTGTTCAGAACCAGGATTAATTCCAAATTCTGCTTTGGTAACTAATTTTTTCTCAACCGCTTGTTTCGCGATGGAAGCAGCTCGAGCTAAATCTTCATAAGAAGAGTTAGTACATGAGCCAATCAATCCCCACTCAACCTTTAAAGGCCATCCATTTTCTTTAGCTACTGTTCTCATTTCTAAAACAGGTGTTGCTAGATCTGGAGTAAAAGGACCGTTAATATGGGGCGTTAAAGTATCTAAATCAATTTCAATTATTTCATCAAAATAATTTTCTGGATTTTTATATACTTCTGGATCTGCGGTTAAATGTTCTTTAACTTCATTGGCAGCGTCTGCAACATCATCTCTTCCAGTTGCTCTAAGATAACGCTCCATAGAATCATCATATCCGAAAGTGGAAGTGGTTGCACCAACCTCAGCACCCATATTACAAATTGTCCCTTTTCCAGTGCAAGACATAGACTCGGCGCCTTCTCCAAAATATTCGATTATAGCTCCCGTTCCTCCTTTTACAGTAAGGATTCCCGCCACTTTTAAGATTACATCTTTAGGTGCGGTCCAGCCGTTTAGTTTTCCAGTTAATTTGACACCAATTAATTTAGGGAATTTTAATTCCCAAGCCATGTCAGCCATTACATCTACTGCGTCTGCACCACCTACTCCAATGGCAATCATTCCAAGTCCACCAGCATTTACGGTATGAGAATCAGTTCCGATCATCATTCCTCCGGGAAAGGCATAATTTTCTAATACCACTTGGTGAATAATTCCAGCACCTGGCTTCCAAAAACCAATACCATATTTATCAGAAACCGATTCTAAAAAATTAAAAACCTCTGCAGAAGTTGAGTTTGCAGATTTCAAATCTAAGGCAGCACCTTTTTTTGCTTGAATTAGGTGGTCGCAGTGAACCGTCGTTGGAACTGCAACTTTAGACTTTCCAGATTGCATAAACTGTAATAGAGCCATTTGTGCAGTTGCATCTTGACAAGCAATTCTATCGGGAGCAAAATCCACATAATCTGCTCCACGTGAAAAAGCTCTTTTTTCTGCAGATTCCCAAAGGTGAGAATATAGAATTTTTTCAGTTGCCGTTAAAGAACGTCCTGTAAGTTTTCTTGCTTCTGCTACACGCCTAGAAAGACGACTGTAGACTAGCTTAATCATGTCAATATCAAATGCCATAATACCTTATTTAAATTTTGACAAAACTATAAAATAAATAGATGGGTTAGAGTAGTTTCGAGAGGTTTTCCCAAGAAATTATTAGTTTTCGATCTTAATTGACTCAAAATAAAGAATACCCTGTTGAGAATATTATTTAATTAAAAATTATTCAGCCTATTTACAATGAAATATTTAAAAGTTGCCCACATAATTGTAAGACACCTAACTCTGCTAATTTTGCCTCATATTTTGATAAGGTCCATTGATTTTGAGCATTCCGCAAATTAACTTGTGCTTGACGAAATTCTATTGAAGTAATAGACCCTAATTTATATTGTGCTTCTGAACGTTCAAAATTATAGGTCCCAGTTTCCACCTGCTTTTCTTGAATAGCATAAATTTTTAAAGCATTTTTATAGGTTTGTAGAGCATTTGACAAATCACGTTCAAACCTAAGTTTAGTTTCTTCTGAACGTATTTTTTGGTTATCTAAGGTGATTTTTGAGTTTTTAACCCGCGTTAAAGCTCGCCCATCAAATAAATTCCAACTAAGATTAGCACCCAAACTCATTGAATAGGTATTATTGTTTGTTCCTGGGAAGAATGCAGAAGCAGGACTTTGGTTTAAATTCCAGCCATAAGATCCTACAAGCCCTATAACAGGCAAATATCCAGATTGGCTCACCTTAATGTCATAGGCATTTATTTGTGAATTTTGCCTTTCTTGTAATAAGTTTACATTGAATTGTGCTGCTGTTTGAATAGCTTTATCAATTTGAATTTCAGGTATGAAATTTACAATAGTTTCAACTTGATATTGTTGGTCCATTGATTCATTTAAGAGTAAATTTAAATCTCGCCTAGCATTGTCTAATTGTTGATTGATCTGAAGTAGACTAATGCTATCATTGGTAACATCTACTTGAGCATTTAGAACGGCAAGTTTATTTGACTGCCCATAACTGAAAGCACTTTCTGCTCTTAGTTGACGCTCTTTTGAAACAGCCAGAGCTTGTTTAAAAATTTCAGTAGATTCCTTTAATTGAGCTACATTAAAATAAACACTGTAAAGTTGAAGTATAGTAGTTTCAATTGTTTCGCGTAATTGTAATTCACTTAATGCAAACTGTTCTTTTAATATTTTGTAAGTAAATTTTCTCCCTAAACCATCAAAGAGTGTGTAATTCAAATTTATACCTGCATTATAACGCTGACTTTCCTGATCGTTTAAATTTAAATTAGTTCTTGGTGAACCGTCATCTAACACTTGTCCTGGGAAAGCAATTTCTGAATCTGAATCTATAAAATTTGACCCTCCTGAAGCCGAAACAGAAGGAAGATAACCTGAATTTAAAAGGCTTGAATTATTTTTTATGATTTCTACATTATTTTTAGAAATCTGAATTCCAAAATTCTTTTCTAAAGCAATAGCCAAAGCATCTTCTTTTGATAAGGTTTTTTGTCCATAGAGAGGTGAAATAATTATACTTAAAATAATAAATACTCCTGCTAGTAAAGATCTCATGTCTATATTGATTTAAGAGTTTCTTCTTCTCCTTCTGTAATTTTCTTTTCTTCTATAATTTCTTTTATAGAACTCTCAACTGATTCTCTTGAAGGATATTCACCAGAAATCAACCATTTAACGGTAACCTTTAACTGATTATTTAATGAAAGAAAAATAGGCAAGACTATAAGTGTTAATATGGTTGCAAAAGCAATTCCATATGAAACACTGATAGCCATAGGTTTTAAAAATTGTGCCTGTCTACTTTTTTCTAAAATCAAAGGTGTTAACCCTGCTACCGTTGTGGCTGAGGTTAAAAATATTGCTCTAAATCGAGAGTTTCCAGCATTAAGAAGACCTTCTTGAAAAGAAAAGCCCTTTCTTAAATTATTATTAAACTTTCCAATAAGAACCAGACCATCATTAACCATAATTCCAATAAGTGCAATAATCCCTAATAAGGATAGTATATTCACGGGGAAATCATGAATCCAATGACCCCAAGCTACTCCAATAAGGCTAATTGGAATTAATAAGAACAGTAAAATAGGCTGAGAAAAACTCCTAAAGGTAAATGCAATGGTCATATAGATTAAAATCAAGATAGGTATTCCTGCACCTGCTAATGAATTCAAAAGCTTGGTAGCTTCTCTATTTTGTCCTTCATAAGAAGCGCTTACAGAAGGATATTTCTTCTGTATTTTAGCCATAATATTAGATCGAATATCAGCCATTATGTCTGTTGCAGAAGATTCTTTTGAGTTTTTAAGATTTGCTGATACTTGTATTTCTCTTCTTCCATCAAGGTGATTTATCAAAACATCGCCTCTTCTAATAGTGTAGTTTGCAATTTCTTTAAGGGCAATAAACTGACCATTTGGAAGATCAATTTTCATGTCCTCTAACTGAGTAATGGAAGATCTGTCTTCTTTTTTGTATCGAACCCAAACCCTAATTTCATCTTGCCCTCTCTGAAAACGTTGCGCTTGTACTCCAAAAAATCCAGCTCTAACTCTACTCATTATGTATTGTAAATCTAGACCTAAAGAATATGCGTTATCTTTTAATTGAAGTGTAATCTCTTTAATTCCCGCAGGGTCATTATCTTCAATATCTTTTAATAGTGCGTTAGATTCTAATACGTTTTTAAGTTCATTTTTAGCCTGTTTTAATTCATCAATATTATTTGATAATAAAGAAACTGAAATAGGTTTTCCCCCAAAATTAGAACCAGAACCATATATAATGCTTTCTATACCTATTAAAGGGCCTACTAATTCTGATAACCTTGAGGAAATCATATCTGCTCGAATCACATCTGGACGTTGTTCACCTGGCAAAAGGTTAATGGTTAGATTCGCTCTTGAAGAACCATTGCCGAGTGTTTTAATAGTATTTACAAAAAGTGTATTTTCAGTTCCCTTTAAATACTTTTCAGAAAATTCCTTATCTACAATTTTTGCTTTAGTTTGAATTAAACTAATAATAGAATCTGTTATTCTCTCATTGGTTCCATTTGGCATTACCAAGCTTATTGATATACGATCACTTGCGATAGATGGAAAAAAAGAAGTCCGGATAATTCCACCTCCAAAAGAGCCAATCGTTATACTAAAAAATGCAACAAAAACCGTAAGTACCAAAAATCTATTATTCAATGAGAATTTTAAGGTGGGTTGATAGATGTTATCTCTTAAAGATTGCATCAAGGAATCTCCTAGTTTGTTAATCTTCCTTAATTTCGAAAAACCTTTAGCTATAAATGTTTTTGGTTCACTTTTTTTCTTAATTAAGGCCTTAGAATTTGCTAAATGGGCAGGTAATATTATTAGTGCTTCTACTAATGAAATCAATAAGGTCAGAATAACTACAACAGAAACCTCACTAAAAAATTCTCCAATTCTTCCGTCTAAAAATAAAAATAACGAAAAAGCTAATATGGTTGTTATAATTGCAGAGACTACAGGGGGAAGAACTTCTAAGATTCCGTCTACAGCTGCTCGATAAGGACTTTTTCCTTTTTCATATTGCTGGTAAATATTCTCTGCAATTACAATCCCGTCGTCTACTAGAATTCCTATTACGATAATCATTCCAAAGGTTGACAATACATTTATAGTCACTCCAAACATAGGAGCAAAAATAAACATGCCTAAAAATGAAACTGGAAGTCCAAACGCTACCCAAAAAGCAAGCCTTGAATTTAAGAAAAGAGAAAGAAATAATAAAACTAAAAGCATTCCCTGAAAAATGTTTTCAATCAGTAATTTATTACGTTCTGTTAGAGTAATCGATTGATCATTCAGTACCGTTAGCGTGAAGTTATCGTTGATTTCATTATACTCTTCAATATAATCTCTAACAGAGGCAGCGGCAGTAATTACATCTTCTGAATTGGTAGAGTTTACACTTATATTTACTGAGATATCATTACCTACATATATTCTATTAGGTGTTTCAGAAAACCGATCACTTACCTGAGCAACATCTTTTAATAAAACCCTAGTTCCGTCTGGTTTTGAAAGTACTTCAATATTAGCAAGTTCATCTGCATAATAAAATTTGTTGTTTGCACGGATCAAAAATTCCTCAGCATTAGTTTTAACCTGTCCACCCGTTACAATAATATTAGATTTCGCAATAGATTGTGCAATGGATGCAAAGCTCAAGCCATAAGCCAAAAGTTGACTCTCATTAACTGCAATTTCAATTTCTTCTTGTGGATATCCTGAAACGCTAATTTGAGATATCCCATTTATTGCTCGCAAGTCATTTTCAATTTTACGGCCAATTTCTTTAAGTTCAATAAGAGAGATGTTATCTCCTGTTAAAGAAAAGTTTATGGTTGATCTAATTTGTTCTTGCTTTGAAACAACCAGGGGCTCCATTCCAGTTGGGTAACTAGGTACTCTATCTACCGCATTTTTAACTTCCAATAACATGAAATTAATATCCCGTTCTTTTTCAACCTCCACTGTTATAGAACCTGAATTTTCTCTTGATATTGAGGTAACACGTTCAACGCCTATTAATCCTTTTAAATTATCCTCTATTTTTAAAATTACACCTTCTTCAATTTCAAATGGAGATGCGCCAGGATAAGTCACCGCTATTTGAACCGTATGTGATTCTGCAAGTGGAAAATAAGATGACTTTAGTGACGTAACCCCTAAAAGCCCGAACAATAAAAAGGCTAAAATGACAATGTTAACTGCCACATGGTACTTTATGAAATAATCGATTATTTTCCTCATGTTAGCTTATTTTGACGGAGTGATAACCGATGGAAGTACTTCCATTCCAACAAAAGCCCCAATCAATGGCTGAGCAACTATTTCATCTGAATTTTCTAATCCCCTAACAATTGCTAATGTCTCTGTAAAATGAAGGGGAACTACTGTTTTGAGTTGAAGTTTGTTAGCCACAACGACATAAAGTTGTTTGTCATCGTTTAGTAACCCTCTATTAATTGCAAAAACATTATCAAATTCTTTGGCTTCTATTTGAGCCTCTAAAAACATTCCTTCTTTTAATTTTGAATTTTTAACTTGTATATATACCGCAACAGACTGTGTTTGGGTATTTACTTGCGCATTTATACGTTTAATGACTCCCAGATAGGTTTGATCATCATCAACAGATTTCAAAAAGACTTTTGCTCCCACTTCTACATTATCTACATATGATTTTGGGAGGGCTACCATTAGTTCGTAATTACCGGGAGCTATAAATTCACCTAATTCTTGGCCAGGCCTAACTAAAGAGCCCTCTGTTGTATTTGCAGATACCAAGACGCCATCAAAAGGAGCCTTGATTGAATAAAATTTTAAGTTTTGCTCTAAGTTCTGAAGCGAGTAGTAAGAAGATATAATTCCGCGCCCCGAGACAAAGAGCCTTACATTTTCTTCCATTAAAGGAAGTGCTGGAACTGGCTTATTTAATTCAAATTTTTGGAGAAATATTCTCCAATTTGAATGTGCAACTGGAAAATCTAATTGTAAATCTGGAAGAACAGAAGTTATTAAATTATATAAAGAAGCCCGCTGAGCAATCACGTTTGCCTTAAAATCCGAAGCATCAATTTGAACTAACGCTTGACCTTTTTTATAATTTTGACCAACTTTAAATAATGGTTTAATAGTTTGCATTACTCCTTGAACTCTGGAGGTTAAACTTATACGCTTGTATGCATTAAGAACACCGATAGAAGGGATTTGAACTTGATAATAACCATTCGTAACTTTACGTGTATACACCTCCTTAGTAACAACTTTAAATTCTCTGTTTTTTGAAGGCCTACTATTTGCAATGGTTTGAGATATTTTATAAGACCCATAAAGGATAACAAACCCAAGGATTAACAAAATCCATTTCCTACTATTTTTTAAGGTACTTTTTTCTAACATTTTTTATTAATTAAAATGATGTTGATTCTTCAAAATGGAAAATAATTATTTGTTGTATTTTTTTGCGAAATTATGCATAATTTTTCTTGAAATTAAATAAAAACTAGCGTATTAATTTTTTTAGAATTAATATGTAGACTCTTTTGATTGGGAAAGGTTTAATTAAATCTTTATCTTTTTAAAATATTTTATAAAATGAAGTTTTTAGAAAGTTTTTGGAACGAAATTATTGGGTTTTTTGGTGTTAATCAATTTTTAACAATTCTTCAAGATAGTGAAATTGAAAAGTTTTTGACCTATGAAGGAATTGTTGCTCTAATTCTTCCCATCATCCCCTTACTTTTATTTTTAGAATTAAGTTTAGGTTTTATTTATAAGAAACCTCAAACTAAAGTCTACAAAGTAATTTTCTTAATTTATCTTTTCAATAGAGTTATAGGACGTTTTATTGCTATTGGAATGGTAACTCTTTGTATTGGTCTTTTCCAACCTTTTGCTCTAGTTGAGACCTCTAGTACCTGGTATTGGTTTATTTATGGCTATATAATTTGGGAATTTGCTCATTTTATATATCATTTTTTAGCGCACAAGGTTCGTTTATTATGGTGTTTGCACGCTACACACCATTCTCCTGAAGAAATGAATTTAAGTGTTACTCATGCGCATTTTTTTTTAGAAGCTCCTTATGCTGATTTTATCCGAACTTCTATTTGTATGATTTTAGGTGTAAACCCAGTTATGCTATTTGCCATTATGTTTATAGATGGTACTTACGGGGCCTTTATTCATGTTGGCGAAAACTTAATAAAAGATGCACGTTTTGGATTTTTAAATAAATTTATTCTTACCCCTTCTCATCACCGGGTACATCATGCTAAAAATCCCCTATACATTGATACCAACTACTCTAATTTATTAAACATTTGGGATCGTATTTTTGGAACCTACCAAGAAGAAGACCTTAGTATGAAAATTGAATATGGTGTGACTCGCTCTATAAAATCAGGAAGTTTTGTTGATGTATATTTTGGTGAAATAATTAATTTAAGCAAAGATGTTTACAGAGCTCCTGGAGTTTTAAATAAATTAAAATATATTTTCTACCCCCCTGGATGGAACCATAATGGTGAGCATCAAACTGCTAAAATAATTAAAGCCCAATATATTAAGACTAATTAAGGACTACCTCAACTTAACTGCTTAAGTTTTAGTTTTAAAACTATTTTTTGTTTTTTTGCTTAAATTAAATTCGACTTTACTCTCTAACACCAAAAAATGGCACTTAATAATCAAGAAATAAGTAATAAAGTAAGGGTTTACCACCGTTATTTAGGGTTCTTTTTAACGGGTATTATGTTTATGTATGCATTAAGTGGAATAACTCTTACGTTTAGAGATAAAGAGTATTTTAAAAAAGAGGTTTTTATTGAAAAAGTCATTGAAAAAAATTTAAAAGAATTGCCTCCTCCGGGGCGTGGTGTGAAAAATGTAGAATACAATAAAACTACAGGAGAACTTAAGTACATTCAAATGCAACCTCCAAAAATATTGGGCATGATTGAAAAAATGCATAAAGCGACTTCGTCAACACCTCTTTATTTTTTAAATGTATTTTTTGGTATTGCGTTACTTTTTTTTGTGTTTTCTTCGTATTGGATGTTTCTACCTCAAACAGATATTTTTAGAAAAGCGATTTACTTTACCCTTGGTGGAATTGCACTTTCTTTACTAATGATATTGATATAATTAAGTAAATTTTTTAAGTTAAAACGCTAATTAATAGATTTTTAAACTAAATTTATAGTGTAATTAATTTTATGTAAATGTTTAGATTTTCTTTTCTTTTTATCGCAGCCTCTTTTTTTGTAAGTTCTTCATTTACAAGTCCTTTATCAAGTGAAGAAACCAATGAAGACTTTGTTTATCTATGTAATAAACCTGGGCAAAAATGTTATTATGTAATACCATGTCAAGAACTCAGAGAAACTTGTAATAAAGTGAATGGAAAATCATTTAAAGTTCCTTTAAGCAGAGCACTTCAGATGAAGCGAAAAAAATGTTCTTGTGATAGTGAAGTAAATAAATAGTCCTGTTACTCTTCAGGAGTTGATACTTCAGCCTGGACTGCACTTCCAGAATTTTCTAATCTAAACCTAAGGGTTAATTCATGTGTTTTCACACCTAAATTTGACATAGCAGATCCTATGGAGGTTTCATAAGCATACCCAACATCTAGGAAGTCTTTAATTTTAATGAAACTTATAATCCCCATAGCATTATTGGTTCTATAGGAAATCCCTATATCTAAAAATTGTTTAAATCCTACCATTCCTAAAAACTCTGAAGTTGCTTTTAGATCTTCAACTGAACGAATAAGTAAACTTGGTTTAATACTTAAAAAATCATTTAACTTAAAAATTGCACCAGTAGCAATATAAGAGTGTACTTTATCAGTTGAGGTTGCAGAAAAATCTATTTCATTTGAAACTGAAAAAAGACGTGGTATCGATAGTGATAACCAAAAGGATTCCGACTTAAGCAATGCACCTACTCCGAGGTTGGGGTTTACTCGTGAAAACAAGCCTTGTGCAGGATCAATTCCCGAACCTGAACTATTGAGTCCTAATAAGTCTGCTTTATAAAAGGTAGCGCCCCCTTTTAATCCTAAAAATAAGTTAGTGTTTTGCGTTATACTTAAGCGATATGAAAAATCAATATAGGTTGATGTATTTCTCTCAACAAAAAATTTACTAGAGCTAATTGATACTCCTAATCCTACATTATTTTTTCTTTGAGAAGAAAAGGTAATGATTTGATTTTTTGGAGAATTTTCAACAGCATTCCATTGGTTTCTTGAACTAATGGCAACCATGTTTTGTGATTCAGCTCCTGCATAGGCCGGGTTTATTAAGTTCATTTGATACCTGAAACTGGTTAAAAAGGGTTCTTGTTGTGCCGTTACAAATAGTGGGAAAAATAATAGAAATAAGACGTGTTTTATATTCATAACTAACACTAGCGTGTTAAAAATACCCATCCTTGATAATCTACAGAGCCATTTCCGTCTGCATCAACCCTGTATAAATAACTAGCTTTGGGAAGCGGTTGCCCATTGTTTGTTCCTCCCCAGTCATTTGAATATTGCTCTTGGCTAAAAATTAAATTACCTGTAGCATCATAAATCCATACTTGATTATTACCATAGCGTTGTAATTCTCCAATAGTCCACGTATCATTAACACCATCTCCATTTGGGGAAAAGAAATCTGGGAAAATTAAAGCAAAATGTGATTGATTATCTAAAAATTCTTGGTCTGGGTTAAACAGTTCAGGAGCATTGTCAAAACTATTTGGAATACCATCTCCATCTAAATCAGCATCTATAGCGTCTGGAATAAAGTCTGAATCTAAATCTGCAGGAAAATCTGAGGCATCTAAGGGATCTGTTCCAATGGCTATTTCATCAAAATTAGAATACCCGTCATTGTCATTATCTTCATCGCTATTGTTTCCAATAGAATCATTATCAGAATCGAGCCATTCATTTGGATTAAACGGAAACGCATCTTGACTGTCTTCCACACCATCATTATCATCATCTGTATCTGCATTATCTCCAATACCATCTCTATCATTGTCTGAAGATTCATTTGGATCATTAGGGAAAAGATCTTGTGAAATATAGTTTTCTTGCCAGTTTACAGAAAAATCATATACCCCATCATTATCATCGTCATTATCAGCATTGTCTGGAATACCATCTCCATCAGAATCAATCCATTCATTAGGATTATTAGGGAATTGATCATCTTCATTTAGGTAACCATCATTGTCAATATCACCATCATAAAAGTCTAAAATTCCATCTGAATCAATATCGGTTGGAAAGCTTCTAAAATCAAACTGATCTGTTCCAATAGCAATTTCATCTGCATCTACGAATCCATCACCATCTGAATCAATAAAACGAGCATCATAGGAAATTGATCCTGAAGATTGAACTTCTTCTACTGATAATGAACCATCTTCATCTACTAAGACTTCAAATTGTGCTTCTAAACTTAATCCTTCCCAGTCGGTTGCTCTAATGATTACTTGATAAGGTACATTGGCTTTACTAGTGGAAGTGTTATAGTAAAGTTTTTGGTTTTTGATCTCAAACTTTCCAGCATTTGGAGAATTAGATGGTACTGTTACGGTAATGATATCATCTTGATCTGGATCGGTAACGGTTATATTCGCTATAAACTGTTCTCCTTTTGAAGTAAGCTTATTACTTAAGTCTGTTAGGTTAATACTAGTGGGCTTTTCATTAACATCAACGACATCAAAATCATAAGGTGTATCAGAAGTTTTAAGGGCAGAATTACCACTAGGCTCAATCGCAGATTTGCCCTTGAATCCAGATTTTTTCTTTTTTACTTTCCATTTACCAACATTGAGTTTTTTGGTATTGGGAGAGTCTTTAGTGCTAGATGAATATTTCGAAGTTGAACTGTTTGGTTTTTGGACCGTTCCTTTTTTAGAAGTATCTCCATTGAATTCAAAGTTTAAAACCGTATCAAGATAATTTATTAGTTCAGCAGTTGCAATAAGATATTCTCCACCATTCAATGTTTGAACAATCCCTTTTGATTCTGAAAGGTCTGTATCCCAAACAATATCATCTCCTTTTACCTTTCCAAGGGCACCGAGTTGTCCAAATTTACGATACCCCCAACCATAAGGCTTATCATTTTGATCAAGTGCTACTTGGAATCTAAAGCCACCTAAATTTGATTTCCAGTTAATATTACCTTTTACGAGTGTTGGTATGTTTTTATCAGAATAATCACCCACTGCAAGTGTTCCTAGGTCATTATCCCCCCATGCATACATTGAATTGTCACTTGCAATGGCAAAGCTAACCTCCGCAGAGGCGTCAACGCTTGTAAATGTTTTGGTTACAGAATCAGTAACGACTGGACCTAGTGCTCTAGGCTCATTTATAATATCCCATTTACCTAGATTCACTCCCAAACCTAATTGGTTCTGAGTATTGGCTCCCCAAGAATATAATGCCCCTGAATCTGTTAAGGCAACTACATGATGTAATCCCATAGATATTTCTTTCCAATTATTACCTTCAGGGAAAATTTCGACTAAATCATTAATGAACCCTGGATAACAATCAACAGATAGTTTTGCTTGAGTATTAGTTACAGTAAGAGAACTAGAAGATGTATTTGAATTTTGTAATTCAGTGGTAATAAAAAAGGATTGATTATAAATGTTTTCTATTAAAATAGAGGTTGTATTTGTGACTGTTAACACAAAGGATCCAGAGTCAATTCTATCAGATGTTTCAATCGCAACTTTAATATTAGCAACTGCATCAGCACTGTTATCAGCAGAAGCTTCAATTCTACTACCACTAATATTAATGGTGTAAGTAGCTGTTCCAGAAATATTCTCAACGGTATCAGCAAAACTGATTGGACCAGAAAAAAGAGTTGAGGTTGATTTGTCTGTAATTGAAAAAGAATATTTGTTTGGCTGATAAGCATTTGATTTGAAATGCAAAGTAGAACTTCCCGACCCCGTTGGTGTTACAGTTAAAGAAAGTGCATTTGTTAAAGTTTGATTTGCATCAAATAAAGTTTTTATATCATTTACAAAGTTTGCTGAGCTAGTGACATTTGTCACTGTTAGACTAATATCATTTGCTTTTATTGTAATCGTTGCGTTTCCTGTTATTTGACCAACTTCAAAAACAGTTTCCTGGTACTGGTTTGGATGAGTAATAGTAAGTTTTTCAATCTGATTTGTTGGCTCAGGACATGGATTCTGAGTCAATACTCTATTCCAGTTTGCCCCTGCACCCCATATAGAGCCATCCGTCTTTTCAATCATTATATTGAGCTCACTGTTCATAAAATCATGAAAACGAGACCAATCTGAATATTTTCCAATTTTTCTGGGTACGGTTAAAGGGAACCATGATCCTGTGTAAAAATTAGCACCTGCACCCCATAATTCACCATTAGTTTTAATGTAAACAAAACCACCATTTACAGGAGAAAAGCCCCCTACTTGTTTCATTTGACTTCTGTTGACTCCCGCTACTTGTGTTGGTGTTGAAACATATTCACTTTTAAAACCTAATCCTAAATCAAAGTTTTTATTTTTTCCCCAAGCCCACAGTGTCCCGTCGGCTTTAAAAGCATATACATGTTCAGTTATTGCATATACTTCACTCCAACCAGAAACATCAATTTTCTTAGCTTCAAAATTTTCTGCTTTAGTATCACGGGTGCCTCTTCCTAATTGAGCAAATAAATTATCCCCATAAGCCCAAATTGATCCTTGGTCTGTTATGATTTGAGTTTCCGTCTCAGTAACTCTTACCTCTTTAATGTCACCCGAAATATCATCCCAATCTAACTCTTGTGGGGTATTATCATTGGTTGCTCCTGTACCTAACTGACCTTGATCATTAGAGCCTATCATTCTGAGTTTACCATCCTTATTGATTATTCCTACTTGCTGATCCCCAGCTGAAATTTGAGTGATTTCACCTAGATAAATATTTGGCTTAGAAAATGTTTCATAGGTAGTTGGTTTTCCTTTACCTAATTGACTACTTAAATTCCTACCCCAACTATAAAATGTTCCGTCTGTTGAATACCCTATTCCAAACTTAAATCCTAAGGAAATATCTTTCCATGTTTCATTTGGTCTAACCCGAGTGGGTGAAGAAATAACAAATCCATATTCCTCTCCATTTTCCCATGCTTTAAGAGATTTATTATCGTGAACAGGGAGTGATCCGTAGTTTAAACCCCAAACATAAAGTTCCCCATTTGAATTAATTGCTGCATAAGAAGCACCTATTTGTCCGAGGTTCCAAGTACTTATTTTATTCCAGTTATTGGAACTTCCTATTTGATTTAAGCTAAATAAGGATGCGGTATACTGGCTTTTAGTTTGTATTCTGGAATCAAATCCATTATAATCATATGAATCTATAACACCATCACCATCTGAATCAGGGTTATCTGTTTCTGTGCCATATAAACGTTCCCACCAATTTAATAAATTATCACCATCCATGTCAACATCTGGATCATCCGAAATAAAATCTAAATCTAAATCTTGATGTCCTCTTTTATCAAAAACGGCTTGATCCCATCCATCATCAGCTCCATCATCATCAGAATCCCTATCATTAATGTTGAGTTGTCCATCCCCATCTACATCATAAAAATTTATGATTTCAAGGTGGTCTTGTGTTCCATTACTATCACCATCTAAATCATATGCAAGCTGTTCTCCATTATTACCAGTCCAAATTCCTCCTAACCAAGTATAATAAGGTCTCCACATTCCTTTAGTGGCCTTATATAAATCTCTTTTTTTACCAACGCTGGCAGCATTCCAAGTAGTTTGAAATAAAGCTGAAATATAATTTTCAAAACTGTCTGGTAAACCATCCCGATCTGAATCCTGGGGCATATCATTATGATCATTATAAACTAATGGATCTAAATTCCAAAGATTTAATTCATTACCCTTTATTTCAACAAAATCATTTAAATGGTCATTATCATCATTATCATCTTCATTATTACCCTGGCCATCGCCGTCTGAGTCTAACCACTCTAGTGGATTAGTAGGGAAATGATCTATACCATCTTTATATGTGTCGCCATCTGTATCTGATTTTAAAGGCGAGGTGCCTATTTTATCTTCATACTTGTCAGACATAAAATCTGCATCTTGATCTAAAGTAGGTTTGCTGGATGCGTCTAAAGGATTCGTTTCACTGAAGGCTTCATCTAAATCACTAAAACCATCTCCATCATCATCACGATCTGAATTATTACCAATCCCATCTGAATCAGTATCATACCATTCCTCATGCCAAACAGGAAATTTATCGACTCCGTCATCATATCCATCCCAATCAGAAATGGGTTCTTTTGCGACGCCCGAATCCATCGCCGCTTTTGCTACAGCAGGCGCAATTGAGGTCATCAATCTTGGATCAAGTGGCTTGGGGATAATCAATTCTTTGCCGAAGAAAAGGGATTGCTCTTTATATGCCACACTCACTTCATCGGGAACCGTTTCTTTTGCAAGGTTTGCAATGGCCCTCACCGCAGCAAGTTTCATCGCGTCATTGATCGCTATGGCTCTAACATCTAATGCCCCTCGGAAAATAAATGGGAAGCCGAGAACATTGTTGACTTGATTTGGATGATCACTTCTACCTGTAGCCATTATGATATCATCCCTGGCTTCTATTGCCTCGGTATATGATATTTCTGGTTCTGGATTGGCGAGCGCGAAAACAATTGGGTTTTCCGCCATGCCTTTGATCATATTTCCATCCACCAATCCGCCCTTACTCAAACCGAGAAAGACGTCCGCACCTTTCATGGCATCCGTCAAAGAATTGTATTGCTTTTTTGATGCAAACACTTTTTTTCTCGCTCCCAAATCTTTTCTGCCAGCATGAACATGTCCAGAACTGTCAAAAACGGCAATGTTTTCAAGAGACATCCCTAGCTGCATATACAAGTCCAAACATGACATCGCCGCAGCTCCTGCTCCACTTACAACAATACGTGTGTCTTTAATATCCCTCGACGTAAGCTCTAACGAATTCAACAATGCCGCTGCTGAGATTATCGCTGTTCCATGCTGATCATCATGCATGACAGGAATATCAAGCTCTTCTTTCAAGCGCCTCTCTATCTCAAAGGCTTCGGGAGCTTTAATGTCCTCGAGGTTAATGCCTCCAAAAGTGGGCGCAATGGCTTTTACTGTGGCCACAAACAAATCAACATCTGATGCATCCACTTCAATATCAAAAACATCGATATCTGCAAACACCTTAAAGAGCACCCCCTTCCCCTCCATTACTGGCTTCCCAGCCTCTGGCCCTATGTTTCCCAAACCCAGAACTGCAGTTCCATTACTTATGACTGCAACTAGGTTGCCCTTAGCAGTATACTTATATACATCTTCAGGATTTTCAGCAATGGCAAGACAAGGATCTGCGACACCAGGGCTGTATGCGAGAGATAAATCACGCTGAGAACTGTAAGGCTTAGTTGGAACAACCTCTATCTTTCCCTTCCTCCCCCTCGAATGATAATCAAGGGCCTCTTGTTTATTCGGCTCGTACATTTATTCGGTTATCGAATGACCACTAAGCGCTCAGTTTTTACGGCAAAACCATCTATTTCCAGAGTACAAAAGCACAAACCTTGAGTCAACTTATCTGAAGTTATGGCAATCTTTCCACTTAAAACCAAACCGCTTTCTCGCAGAATCTCCTTTCCAGC
>ENA-ORDA01001537-ORDA01001537.1-marine-metagenome-genome-assembly--contig:-NODE-1537-length-19228-cov-6.040155_pt1 | contig 19228 bp, 17 predicted proteins | sample MGYA00237778_ERZ508506 | MGnify/ENA primary metagenome ERZ508506 (study PRJEB26177, sample SAMN06267891) | marine metagenome | isolation source: Monterey Bay, California, USA | place: Pacific... | reverse complement strand
TCCAACAAAGTTTTCTCGACACCGTCTTTCAGTGTCATATCGACCATACCGCAACCCTGACATCCGCCACCGAACTGAAGCACAGCGATATCCTCTTCAACGATTTCAACTAGGCTTACCATGCCACCATGCGAGGCGAGCCCCGGATTAACCTGGCTGTGCAGGACATAATTAATTCTGTCTTCGAGCGGGCTATCGTCAGACACACTGGGTACTTTTGAATTTGGCGCTTTTATCGTGAGCTGGCCGCCCATCTTGTCCTGCGCATAATCGACCAGAGCATCTTCCAGGAAGGGCACACTGCGTTCGTCAATCCACGCGTTAAAACCATCGTATGAAGCGGGTAAATCTGTCGGTTGTTCCTCACCTAACTTACTATATGCAATGCAGGTTTCCGCCATAGGAGTGCCTGGATCGGTAATAAATATCCTGATTGCGATGTCCGTGTCTTCCTGCTTTGACAAAAGCTCAACAAGATAAGCCTGCGCAGAAGGCGTAATTTCAACCGTGCTTGTTTCCATGACGTTTGGGTCCGGTACAGAGGGAACGTGCATTCTAGCGAATTGGCATGCATTTTCAATCAGAACAAGATAAATCGATGTCTAAGCCCATGCTTTTTAAAGGGTTTTGACATGCAGAGCCGCTTCTATGAAGTCTGCTCATACTGGCTAACAAACATCTTCAAAGTCCCTGTGCCAAGGAGCTGTTATTATCGCACCCCTAAAATTTCATCGACTGTCTCGCTCGCAAACCCAAACGAATAAATAGAAGTATGCACACATGAAGAATAATCCGAACAGCCCGACACTCCTAGAACAACAACTGGCGGAAAATATCCTTGTAATGGATGGTGCGATGGGCACCGAGATTCAGGTGCTGGGGCTAAAAGAAGAAGACTACAGGGGCGAGCGGTTTCGCGATCACCACCTCGATTTGAAGGGCAACAACGAACTGCTTTCACTCACACGCCCGGAGGTAATCAGAAAGATTCATCTAGACTACTTAAATGCTGGCGCTGACATCATCGAAACAAATACTTTCACCGCAAACGGTGTTTCTCAGGCTGACTATGATCTTGCTGCACTTTCGTATGAACTGAATTTCGTCTCAGCGAAACTCGCCCGTGAGGCCGCAGATGAGGTTCAGGCTACAACACCGAACCAACCCCGTTTTGTTGCCGGGACAATTGGCCCAACAACCCGCGCAGCCAGCCTCTCTCCCGACGTAAACGACCCGGGTTTCAGGAATGTGAACTTCGATGAATTGGTGGAGGACTATGGCAATTCTATCCGAGGACTGATCGACGGGGGTGTTGATATCATCCTAATCGAGACAATCTTCGATGTTTTGAATTCAAAGGCCGCCATCTATGCAACGCTAGCAGCATTCGACTCCATGGATCGAGCGCTACCAATTATGATATCCGGCACCATCACCGACGCCTCTGGCCGTCTTTTGTCAGGTCAGACTGTAGAGGCATTCTGGGCGTCAATAAAACATGCAAATCCAATTTCAGTGGGTTTTAACTGTGCGCTGGGTGCGGACGAACTCCGTCCTTACGTTGCTGAAATCAGCAAAATCGCGGACTGTCGAATTAGCACTTATCCAAACAGAGGCCTACCTAACGAATTTGGTGAATACGACGAAACGATTCCTGAAATGGTTGCAAGCATGGAAACTTACGTCGCGCCCGGTCTTGTTAACATCATCGGCGGGTGTTGTGGCACCACACCGGCACACATCAAGGAATTCAAGAAGCTTTGCAGTGCCCACTCGCCAAGGAAAATCCCTGAACCCGATCCAATGCCTGTCAGTCGCTACAGCGGTCTTGAGCCTTTTAATATCGATGCTAATTCTTTGTTCGTGAATGTCGGTGAGAGAACCAATGTCACGGGCTCTGCAAAATTTGCTCGCTTGATCAGAGAAGAGAGTTACGAAGAAGCCCTCGAAGTTGCCAGATCACAGGTCAATAACGGCGCGCAGATTATCGATATCAACATGGATGAAGGCATGCTCGACTCGAAGGCTGCCATGGTCAGGTTCCTGAACCTTATCGCCTCTGAGCCAGACATCAGCCGTGTACCGGTGATGGTAGATTCTTCAAAATGGGAAATTATCGAAGCCGGACTGAAGTGCCTACAGGGCAAATCCATCGTCAATTCAATTTCTCTCAAATCAGGAGAGCAAGAGTTTATTGAGCAAGCACAAATTTGCCGGCGCCACGGTGCCGCGGTTGTTGTCATGGCTTTTGATGAAACAGGACAGGCGGATACCCTCGCTCGAAAACAGGAGATTTGTACCCGGTCTTATGAAATCTTGGTAAACACCGTTGGTTTTGCACCTGAAGATATCATATTTGACCCCAACGTTTTTGCAGTGGCCACGGGTATTGATGAACACAATCTGTATGGCAAGGACTTCATCGACGCCTGCCAATACATCACCGATAATTTACCTGGGGCGAGAATTTCCGGCGGCATCAGCAACGTGTCGTTTTCATTCCGTGGCAACAATCAGGTTAGAGAAGCAATTCACGCGGTCTTTCTGTACCACGCGATCAAAGCCGGTCTCACCATGGGTATCGTCAACGCGGGACAATTGGCAATCTATGAAGAGATTCCAGCGGCACTCAGAGATGCGATAGAAGACGTCATCTTTAACCGCAGGGACGATGCAACGGAACAATTACTCGCTGTCGCAGAAAACTTTACCGCTGGCGCCAGTAAATCAAAAACCGAGGATTTGAGTTGGCGCGAAAACGATGTCAGTGAACGTTTGTCTCACGCTTTGGTAAAAGGCATCAATACGTACATTGTCGAAGATACAGAGGAAGCTAGAACCCTCGCGAAAAGGCCCATTGAAGTCATCGAAGGTCCCCTGATGGAGGGTATGAATCGCGTTGGGGATTTGTTTGGTGCTGGTAAAATGTTTTTACCTCAAGTTGTAAAAAGTGCAAGGGTAATGAAGCAAGCCGTTGCGCATCTGGTGCCCTTTATTGAGGACGAGAAAGGGGCTGCTAGCGTTTCAAAAGGCAAGATTCTCATGGCAACGGTGAAAGGTGACGTGCACGATATAGGCAAGAACATTGTTGGTGTTGTGCTCCAGTGTAACAACTACGATGTCATTGATCTCGGCGTCATGGTACCTGTCGATAAAATCATCAAAACCGCTATCGAAGAAAAGGTCGACATCATTGGGTTGAGTGGCCTGATCACGCCGTCGCTCGATGAGATGGTCACTGTAGCCTCGGAACTCCAACGACAAGAGGTTAACCTGCCATTGCTCATTGGCGGCGCGACGACCTCCAAAGCACATACATCAGTAAAGATAGAACCATGCTACCAAGCCGAATCAACAGTCTATGTCGCCGATGCTTCGCGGGCCGTTGGTGTTGCCACACAACTCATGAGCAAGGAGCTAAAACCCGCATTTATTGAAGGTGTGAGGGCTGAATACGAAAAGATTCGTGAGCGAAACAAACATCGACGCCCGAAAGGAAACACGCTGCGTTATCAAGATGCTGTCGATAACCGGGAACAGATTAATTGGCAAGTACCTCCTACGCCGAGCTTCTTGGGTACAAAAACATTCGTCGATTACCCAATAGAAGAACTTATCGATTATATAGATTGGACGCCCTTTTTTATCACTTGGGAACTGGCCGGCAAGTATCCTAAAATTCTAGAGGATAGTGTCGTAGGCGAAAGTGCCACAGCGTTGTTCGAAGATGCAAAAGCGATGTTGGATAAGATTGTTAAACAAAAGCTCATTACAGCATCTGCTGTGATTGGTTTCTGGCCGGCTAACAGCATTGGCGATGATATTACTGTTTTCACTGATGAAGAACGCACCAGCGAGCTAGCCCGCCTGCACCATTTACGTCAGCAAACAGACAAGCCTAACGAGCAACCAAACTATTGCCTGTCGGACTATGTTGCACCAACAGAAACTGGCCTTAAGGATTATGTTGGCGGTTTTGTCGTCACTGCCGGATTAGGGGTGGAAAAATTGGCTGCAAGTTTTGAGTCTGAGCATGACGACTATAATTCAATTCTGATCAAGGCACTCGCCGACAGACTGGCAGAAGCATTTGCCGAACGTATGCACGAAAGGGTCAGAAAGGAGCTCTGGGGCTATGACCAGCACGAAGCGCTGTCCAATGAAGAACTGATCAAGGAACGCTATGCAGGCATTAGACCAGCACCAGGTTACCCAGCTTGCCCGGATCATACCGAGAAAGCGACCCTGTTTAGCCTACTTGATGCTACCAACGAGATTGGCATAGACCTCACGGAACATTATGCAATGACACCTGCAGCATCGGTGAGTGGGTTTTATTTCTCGCATCCACAGTCAAGGTATTTTGGCCTTGGTAAAATCGCAAAAGATCAAGTCGAAAGTTATGCGGAACGTAAGGGGCAGAGCCTAGAAGAAGCCGAAAAATGGCTTTCTCCAGTACTTAGTTACAAGTAGTGATAGAATATGAAGTGGCCTGATGGCTACTCACAGTAATATATTATGATCAGGAATTTGAATGAACGAAACGTCACCTTCTAAAGAGAAAGCCTCAAAAGAAGCGTTGAAACCACCTTCTTTCCTACAGGTTATGATGAGCGTCTTCGCGGCGGCACTCGGCGTACAAAAGAATGAAAATTATGAGCGTGATTTTACCACGGGTAGTCCGCTACCGTTTATCGTTGGAGGCATCCTATTTACCGTGTTGTTTGTGCTCACCATCATCGGTGTCGTGTTCTTAGTACTACCTTAGTTAAAAAGCCACCACGATAGTGAAAAGCAACGGCAATAATAAAAAGCAACAAACCACTGCCTCCTACTAGCCTACCTTGACGTTGAGCTCCGGATAAAAAAACAATTGCTCGCACTGCTCCTAAATCCGGAAAAAATATTTACTGACTGCTGATCCAGTAAATACAAGCAACGACGGCAATGCATATCACTGCAACGGCACTAAACGCATCTACTAAACTATCAGAACTGCTTTCTTCTTCGCTCATATTCACGACTCGGTTGTTTTTGTTGGTCAGCGGAGTATACGTAGCCTCGCCTGATCTGAAAACCTTTCTTGTCGACTATTCTTTCGAAAGTTTATTAATTGCATTCCGCAATCGTGTGATCTCACTTCGCTCTCTCTTTCCGAGGCGCAGTTCATCGCTCACCTCCTGAATCAACGACGAGATAACAAATGGTTTAGTCAGATAGCGATTAACCTTACCCTCGTTGATGGACTTCAGGGTTTGACCAAGATCGGCATAGCCAGTGAGAATGATCCTGCGCATTGATGGATAATCTTTGGACAAAATTCTGAGGAGCTCGACGCCATCCATCTCTGGCATTCTCATATCACTGATGACCAGATCGAAACTTCTGCCCAGGCAGACCGTAAGCGCTTCCGCAGCGGATTCAACAGCCACAACATCGTCGGTTAATGGAGCAAGTGCCCGTTTCAGTAATCGACCCACCGCTGGCTCGTCATTTACAACTAAGAAGCTAGGCTTCAATTCAGTTTTTTCACTCATTACACATTTCAACCTGTATTTATCGCGCGTAGCTTGAATGGAATCGTGTAACCAACATAAAGCTTATTAACACTAGGTCAGGGTAAAGCCATCGTTCACTGCCTTACTTTTTCGAACGCATTATTACACCCTCGTGACAACGCATATTAGCATCATCGTCACTTTTTAAAATTTACATATTGTAAGCAAACGCTCATTTTTACTGTTCTCCATTGATGCGATCGCTTAGTATCATGAGATGGCAACAGACCCCCTACTATTTACTTTTTTCCTGATCTTTACCTCCGCTGCAGTGCTGGCGACGATAGCACTCTATACCCGGCAACCGATGATTATCACATACATCGCAGCGGGCATTCTTTTAGGACCCTCTGTCACTGGACTCGTTTCCGACCCGACAATAATCAGCAACGTCTCAACGATCGGCATCATCTTTCTGCTGTTTTTGCTTGGTCTTGATATGCAACCATCAAAATTGGCAAACATGCTGGGTAACGCACTGTTGGTTGGACTGTGCAGTTCCCTTGCATTCTTCGGCTTGGGCTTCGCTGTTGGTTTCGTATTTGGCTACACAATAATCGAGAGCACGATCATCGGTGTGGCAATGATGTTTTCTAGCACAATCATTGGTATCAAACTGCTACCAACAACAGTGCTGCACCATCGCCGGACGGGCGAACTGGTTGTCAGCCTGTTGCTGATTCAGGATTTTTTAGCAATTAGTGTTTTACTTGTGCTTACCGGAGGGTTTGTTGAAGACTTTAGTGGCATCGCAAGATTCGGCAAGGTCGTTCTTGGCTTGCCACTATTGATCGTGTTCGCATGGCTGTTTGTGAAATATGTCCTCCTAAACATCCTCACCAAGTTCGACGCGTTTCACGAGTATATTTTTCTCGTCGCCATTGGCTGGTGTCTCGGTTTATCTGAACTTGCGACCTTTATCGGCTTATCCCACGAGATAGGCGCATTCATCGCTGGCGTATCCGTTGCGACAAGCCCAATCTCAATTTACATCGCAACCAACCTTAAACCGCTGCGAGATTTTTTTCTGGTATTGTTTTTCTTCTCTCTCGGTGCCGGGTTTCAGATAGGCCTGCTTGGTGAGATATTTATACCCGCTATTATTATGGCGGCGTTGGTGCTCCTCTTGAAACCCATTGTGTTTCACGGATTGCTGCGCAGTCTCAGCGAAACGGATACAAATAGTTGGGAAATAGGCTTCCGACTTGGACAAATAAGCGAATTCTCTTTACTTATCGCATTTATTGCCAGTGCAGGTCACTTGATTGGAGAACATGCATCTCACCTGATTCAGGCGACGGCAATTCTGACATTCCTGCTTTCTTCATATATTGTTGTCTTCAGATACCCGACGCCGATCGGCGTAAGCGAGAAACTACGACGAGATTAGTATCATGTTAAATCCGGATCTTAATTGGACTGAACTGAAACGGTCATTTTTAATCGATGGGCGCATTCGTATAGATAACATCTTTCAACCTGACGATGCAAAAGAGATCCAAAATTGTTGTCTGACACAAATACCTTATGACCTCATCTACCACAACAACACCGGCAACCATATAAAAACCATGGCCGAAATGGCTGCGATGGCGCCTGAGACACAGCAGCTGTTGCAAAGTGAACTCCACCAACTCGCGAACAAAGGCGTGGGATTCCTTTACGGTGGTTATCGGATGCAGAAAGAGCCTGGTAAGACGTCTTATCTGGAATCAGGCACAGCGCCGACTCAGGCGCGGAACCTCTTCAATTTTTTGAACTCTTCCGAGATGCTGTCCTTTATCTCTTTTATCAGCGGTAAAACTGGATTGGTTGAAGCGGACGGTCAATATACCCGTTTTGGGCCCGGCCACTACCTGACTCGGCATTCCGATAATATTGCAAGTGAAAATAGACAGCTCGCTTATGTGATTGGATTCACACCAAAATGGCATCCTGACTGGGGCGGTCTGCTTCAATTTTACGAGAAAAATGGTAGCCCGAGGGACGCCTGGTCCCCGGAGTTTAATAGCCTCAGCCTCTTTGACGTGGAACACATCCATTCCGTCACGTATGTAGCACCCTACGCTTCTGAACCCCGCTTATCTTTGACCGGGTGGTTCAAGAACAAGGGTTCCTAATCTGAGATCCATTGCGTATAGGCTGGTTCTATTCTCGAGATTTTGGTAGCTTGTTCTGAGAGGCGCGATTTTTCAGACCGGAGGTTTCCCATGTCACTTGAAACATTTAGATTAGAAACAAGAAATTGGCTAGCAGATAATTGCCCACCGGGTGCTAGGGGACCGGGCGAAATCTCCAACGGCAGCACAAAAATCGACATAAAAGATTCAGATACCCGCGTATGGATTGAGCGGATGGTAGAAAAGGGTTGGACTGTTCCTAGTTGGCCCAAGGCCTATGGCGGCGGCGGGCTCTCTACAGATGAAGTGATCGTTTTGTTGCAGGAAATGAAAGCGATCTCAGCGAGACCTGCCCTATCCAGTTTCGGTACCTCCATGATTGGCCCCACCCTGTTGGAATATGGCACAGAAGAGCAAAAACAGAGACATCTGCCCCGTATTGCACGTGCTGAAGTTGAATGGTGCCAGGGATATAGTGAGCCAGGATCAGGTTCTGACCTTGCTAGTCTGCAGACACGTGCAGTGCTTGAAGGTGATCAATTTATCATCAATGGGCAAAAAACTTGGACCTCGGGCGCTCACAACGCCGACTGGATGTTTATACTTGTACGAACAGATAAAGATGCGCCCAAGCATGAGGGGATTAGTTTCATGCTACTGCCAATGGACCAACCCGGCGTTGACGTGAGACCAATACCGCTGATAAGCGGTGTTTCAACATTTAACGATACTTTTTTCGACAATGCCGTCGCAGCCCGTAATGATCTTGTTGGCGAGCTGAATCGAGGTTGGACCGTTGGAAAGCGACTCCTTCAGCACGAGCGTTCAGGTATGGAGTCTCTGCTTGCCGGCAGCACCAGCAAAAAAGATGAAAGCCTTCTGGGTATTGCAAAGGAATATTTGGGTGTCACTGATGGCAAGCTGGCTGAGCCACTCACGAGGGACGAGATAGTGACCTATCAGATGAACTCTGAGTCACTTCAGTTAACACGCAAAAGGGTTGTCGAGGAAACCCAGAGCGGCGCAACCCCAGGACCCGCCACTTCAATTTTTAAAGTGATCAGTTCTGAGCTTGAGCAGAAGAATTATGACCTCATCACAAAAGTTCGTGGCAGTCGTGGTTTTGGCGTCGACGAACTGGAATTCTCTGAACAAGAGCGCGCCATAGTGAAACAATTCTTCTTTACCCGAGCAGCATCAATCTACAGTGGCAGTAATGAAGTTCAAAGAAACATTATCGCGAAACGGGTGCTCGGCTTACCTGATTAGCCGCGCTAGAGCCCACCGAAAGTTACACACAAATGGCTCACACCCTTACGCTGGGGGTAGTCAAACAACCCATGACTCTAACGCCTGTCATTACTACTAGATTGCATTTCAACCACCGCTTTAAGCGATTGAATTTCCCGGTATAAGTCTGCAATCGACACTTGGTCAGGGTCTTCATCAATTTCCTTCTGGTGCTGCTCCTCCAGAACGTTAACCACAATTCCAATCACCATATTGAGAAACGCAAAAGCGGTCAAAAAGATAAAGGACACGAAATAGGCCCAACTCCAAGCATGAAACTCAAGTGTTTCATACATAACGTCTGTCCAATCCTCAAAAGTCATCACGCGAAAGAGCGTAAGCATTGCCCGTGCAATGTCTCCCCAGAGAAAAGGATTGATTGTTTCGAAAAACAGGCTACCAACCGCCGCGTAGATGTAGAAAATGATGAACATTAAAAGCATCACATATCCCAACCTCGGCAACGCGATAAAAAGAGAATTCAGCAAAATCCTCAGTTCCGGTATAAAACTCACCATTCGCATCACGCGAAATACCCTGACGAGTCGAGCTACAAGCGCCATATCGGTGTTTTCAATCGGTATCAGGCTGACGAGAACAATCAGGGTATCGAATAGGTTCCACGCGTTGTGAAAAAAGCGACGTTTGTGCTCTTCGGCGGCAAATCTGATCGTAATCTCAACAACAAAAATTCCGGTGACGACCCAATCCAGAATACCGATAAGGTTTATGACGGTTTCCGGCAGATCATAGGTTTTCGCGCCTACAAGCATCGCTGAGGCGATGATAATAATAATGATAAATGCTTCGAACAGGCGGTTTTGATAAAGGTTCTGAAAGGTAGAAAGTGTGCTCATTGAGATCCGGTTCATAGATGATGAAAGTAATATTGATCTATTATAACTTGATCAGAATAATCATCATTATCTCTTGGATGATCTTCTCGACGGTTTGTCCGAAAATCGTGCGAGCAAGCAGATATTATTGTTAGAGGGGTTCGTATTGTTATGTGTTCTTGCGGGGTGCCAACATCAGCCGCGAACTGCACGCTATCGTTGTTGCTGATGCAAACCTTTTCGAGCGCTGAAGGAGCGTCTATCGATACAACGAACCTCAGTGTGACGTCGCAAGTCAGTATTCTCAACCGCGTTTAAGAAAATGATTTATCGCAGAGACTTTAGCTTGAAGAAATCGCGGATTAAACTCCGCGACTTCGACTATTGCAAATACGACCAAATACAATAGAGTATTCGGCACATTTTTGGCTAAAGATTTAATCGTCCAGCTTGACCAACGTCCTACCGCTGACGCCACCCTGGATAATTGAATCAATCACATCAGATAGCCCATCCAGTGTGACTTCGGTCGTCATCTTGTCAAGAGTGTCAAGCTTTAGATCTGTCGCAAGTCGATGCCAGATTTCCTGTTTCTTGGCCAGCGGCAATTCCACGGAGTCGACACCCAAAACATTCACGTTCCTGAGAATAAAAGGCAGCACAGTTGTCGAAAAGGCGGGTGAAGCAACTAGGCCGCATATTGCCACGCTGCCACTGTATTTAAGCCCTTTGATCACATTCGATAGTATTTCACCGCCTACGGTATCAATGCCATGCGCCCAGGTTTCAGCGGCCATCGGACGTTTATTTTCCTCGGACAAGTCTGCACGACTAATCACACTACCCGCGCCTAACGATTTCAAATAGTCGTCTTTCTCTGCTTTTCCTGAGCTGGCGACAACGTCGTAGCCTAGTTTTGCGAGTAGTGCGACAGCGACTGAACCGACGCCTCCGGTGGCCCCTGTCACGACAACCGGCCCATCTGACGGTTGAGCGCCCATCTGTTCAATCTTGTCTACACACAATGCCGCAGTAAAACCCGCGGTACCTATAATCATTGCTTCTCGGACATCGAGACCTGCAGGCATTTTTACAGCCCAGTTCGCGGGTACTCTGATATATTGACCGTATCCACCAGCGGTATTCATACCAAGGTCATAACCGATCACAATCACCTCGTCACCCTCGGCGAATGCGCTATCAGTGCTCTCGACGATAACGCCTGCAGCATCGATACCTGGTGTATGCGGATAATTACGCGTAACGCCCGGTAGACCTTTTGCTGACATCGCGTCTTTGTAATTCAGCGAAGAGTATGCAACTTTTACCAGCAGCTCACCCTCAGGTAAATCGTCTGTTGACCTTTCAATAACGGAATGTGACACGCCGTCGTCAGTCTTTTCTACCCAAAATGCCTTAAAATTTGTCATGATTCATTTGCATCCGTCTAATATAAATTAGTGTTTGGTTAGTTTTTACTCGAGTTAAAATGTATAAGGTCCAACCGACCGAAATTGATCGCCATTTTTGAGCTTCGCCGCCAACGAAGTAAACCGATCCATCAACTTGTCCATTCTATTTCGATCTTCGACAAACTTAACGTGGAAGACTGATGCATCGGAACATCGATCAACAATATATTCGTCGCTGGTTTTGAGTTCATCAACCAGATTTCGCTCAAGCGCCCGTTTGCCATACCAGGCTTCACCTGTGGCGACTTCTTCTATCTCAACTACAGGTCTTTGTTCGCTAACAAAGTCCTTAAATAACTGGTGCACATCTTCAAGGTCTTCGACAAACTTTTCCCTGCCTTTATCGGTGTTCTCACCAAACATCGTCAATGTCCGCTTGTACTCTCCCGCGGTAAGTATTTCCACATCAACATCTTTGCTCTTGAGTAATCGGTGGAAATTGGGGATTTGAGCAACAACGCCTATCGACCCCAGTATTGCAAACGGGGCAGCGATAATGTGATTGGCGATGCACGCCATCATGTACCCGCCGCTTGCTGCTACTTTGTCCACAGCAACGGTCAGCGAGATATCCTTGCTGACTACACGGGACAACTGGGATGCCGCAAGCCCGTACCCGTGCACCATACCACCGGGACTTTCAAGACGAAGCAAAACTTCATCTTTAGGTTCTGCGATCAGCAGAATGGCGGTGATTTCCTCTCGTAACTGTTCTACCGCACTCGCCTCTACATCACCGTCAAAATCCACAACAAAAACGCGCGGTTTTGCATCCGCTTCCTCATCCTTAGTGGCTTCTTTTTTAAGCGCCTTGGCTTCCTTTTTGTCTTTCTTTTTTTGCTGTTTCTGGGCAACTTTCAGTGCTTCAGGATTCAGGGTCATCTGCTTGAGATTTCGAGTGACTGTCTCGATACCCTCATTAATATTTCTCATCTCGATGTGACCACGGTCTCCCGGACGATTCTTCTGCCCCATGCCTACCGCAACAATAATCACCACAACGATGGCAATTAACAGGGTGACAGTTTTTGCCAAAAAAAGGCCGTAATCTGCAATAAACTCCAAGTTGTACTCCGTTGGAAAAAAACCGGCGTAGTCTACCACAGATATCACGCCAGCTTTTGTGATTGATCCTGAAATATCGTACAGTACGCCGCGATTGAGACTCTGCTGTTAAATAGTAAGGTTGGAAAATGAGTGATAAAGAATTAGCTGCGACTTTGCGGGAAAAAACCGAGTTTTTAGCACCGCATTTCAAACCAGGATTTCTCCAGACTGAGCAGGCTGTCTTTCAGTTTCAGTTTGATGAAGCAAAACCTTTTCATCTTGACGTTCAATCCAGCAGTTTTACATTAAGTCCTGGCTTACACTCCTCCCCTACTGTCACGCTGTATATCGATCAGCCGAAGACCTGCTGGAGCTTACTTATAGGATGCGAGGATGGTATGCAGGCTTTTATGGATGGGCGATATAGAGCCGATGGCAACATTGTATTGAGTCAATTGCTACTCTATATGTTCAAGAGTGATGACCCAACCATCGTCTACGAGGTTCAGGACTAGATATCTTTCGGGATAGCACAAAATACCAAGCGCCACTGGATAGAGCCGGCAGGGTTAATTCGGCCTGCTAGACTACTCATTTACACCCTTAAATTGCCGTCTGTAATAGGGAAACGCCACACCTGACACATTTGCGTCCCTCCTTTGAAACAAGCTAACAACATCATCCGAGGCTGCGGCATACGCGCCTTCGGTGATCAGCGTTTCACCTCCATCAGCAGTATCTTCACCGAGTTTGGATGCGAGGTTCATCTCTTCACCGTAGTATCCCTCCAACGTCTCAGAATAAAGCATAGGGCCAAATCCAATGCCGATACACACCTGAAATTGCTCTACCTCAGTGATCATCAAATCATTATCAAATATCACCTGGTGGCATGCTAGCGCTGTGTTAATTGCCTGGTCAGGATGTTCAAACACCGCATAAACATTGTCTGCCTTGAAGTGGAATTCGATGCTTCCGTTTTGCTCGATGATAGGTTTAACCACTCTGCGCATAAGCATGAGTCGAGAAAGAAAATGAAGAATGCCGTATTTCTCCGACACTCTGGAAAAGCCTGAGGAATCAAGCACCATGACGGATACGGTTTTTCCATAACGTTTCCAGATGGACTCCTGGTACTTTACCGGGTCAATATCCCGATCAATCAGCGATTCCAGATACTGGAATAAATTATCACTTTCCTGATTCATTTGTCCCCTATCGTCCATTGTGGCCTTGCAACGCTAAATTAGTATGCAATTGGCTGATTGGTTAATTTGATTCTAGCACTTGAAAGTATTACACAGTTGCCGGATCTAATGAACCCTGTGAGATCAAGGTAATCACGCTCTACGGCGCAGCTAATCGATGCCTTCAGCAGGTTAAAAAGTGGCGTCTTTTACTAAGGCTTCAGTGGCGTTAGCGGGCAATGACTATTGCCGGGCAGATGTTCAAAAACGTTTGATTCAACGTCAGGATTCAAGCTCTCTGGCTCGATTTCAAAACAATAACCTTCTAACGCGTCACTCGGACGTTGGCTCAGCTAACTCCCTGCGGCCTTGAACATCGCTTTGCTTTCTTCTGCGCTGATTTTCAAGTTTGTAATCTTCGGTAAGTAGTAGTCATCATGTGTTTCCAGCGCGTGGATTTCTTTCGCAGAGCGGTTTTTTAGCTCAGGAACCCAACGCTTGATGTAACGACATTCATTATCGAAACGTTTTTGTTGTCGCCACGGATTAAACACTCGAAAGTAGGGTTGCGCATCACAACCGGTGGAGGCGCTCCACTGCCAGTTACCATTGTTCAGCGCTGGATCGTGATCTAACAAATGTTTGCCAAAATGCGCCTCACCTTTCCGCCAGTCGATATGGAGGTTTTTAGTCAAGAAAGACGCGGTAATCATTCGAACCCTGTTGTGCATGTATCCGGTTTCTAACAATTCTCGCATGCCTGCATCGACGATCGGAAAACCCGTCTTGCCTTCCTGCCATTTTATAAAAGCGGATTCATCGTTACTCCATGGGATATTGCGATATTTTTCACGAAATGATGAATGATAGACGTGAGGAAAGTGATAACCGATTTGAAAGTAGAAATCCCGCCAATAAAGTTGCCGAATTAATCCGTGAGAGGTCGTATGTGCTTTATTCACGGACTGATATACCTGTCGAACCGAGACCAGCCCAAAACGCAGCAAAGCAGACAATCTTGCGGTACCCTCTATACTTGGCAAATCTCTTGAAGAATCATAATCTGCTAGGCCTGAAATCCGTTCAAGTTTGTCGGCAACATCTACCGAATTGATACCCGTTTCGTCTTCCAAACTACCCGCCAGACTAATCGGACTAAGCACATTGTCGTGATCGAAGTATTCGAGATTAGACTCAGAAAATTCGACCGGATCTAATATCCTCAGTTGCTGCGCCTTTTTATAATACGGCGTAAAGATTGTGTAAGGCGATCCATCTGCCTTAGCAACATATTCAGGTTCATTCAGCAGCAGGTCAGTGTAGGTGAAAAATTGGACATTTTTACTCTCGCAAAGCGTTCTCAATTTAGCATCGCGTCGTCTGGCGACCGGTGTGTAGTCTCGGTTGATAAACACACCATCGACTGCGTGAGAGTCAATTAAATCCGACACAACATCAATCGGGCTACCTTCAAGAACGACTAACCGACTGCCGCGCGTTCTGAGCGTCTCATCCAGCTTTCTAAGCGCCATGGTTAAAAAAGTTAGGCGCTTTTCAGCCCCACGCCACCTCGCAAGTAATTGAGGATCAATGATAAAAACAGGAATCACACTATGAGACGCTTCCATTGCCTCAATAAGACCTAGGTTGTCTTGTAAACGAAGATCTCGTCGAAAAATAAAAATCGATCTTTTTAACATCTCGGGTTTCCACCTGACGGTTGGTTCGTTGAACTAAATCCCATTGCGCAGCATTAGTTCTCGGGGGTGAGGCTCAAGGTAGTATTGACCCGCGATGTAATCGTTAGGGTATTTACGCAGGAAATGATTTAACAGGGTGATAGGCACAATCACGGGGACTAGATTCTTTCGATGGGCCTCAATGTGCTCAAGCATTTCCGCTTTTTCATCTGACGTTAGATGATTTTTCACGTAACCCATCACGTGCATAAGCACGTTAGCGTGCTTGCCCGGCCTGGCCAATCGCCGAAGCCCGACCATCAGCAAGCGCAGATATTCTGCCGCAAAAGAATCGAGATCCGCCGCAACAGCTTTGACCGAGAGGTCTGACAACAATCTGCCAAGTTCTCGATAGGCTGTCTCGTCATGCGCTAGTAATAAAAATTTATGCCTTGTATGAAATTCAATCAGACCTGCCCTCGTCAATCCCTCTGACAGCAAGGCTTGCCATCGGAACATAGTAAACACGCGGGTGACAAAATTCTCGCGAAGTCTTGGGTCAGTCAACCTGCCCTCCTCCTCGATCGGCAGGTCCGGACGCTGCGCCATTAATCTGGCTGTAAAAATGCCTACGCCCCGCTTATCGGGAGGGCTATTTTCTTTGCCGTAAACCTTCACCCGCTCCATACCGCAACTGGGCGAGTCTTTCTTGACTATATATCCACTAAAACCGGACATTTCAGGTGTTACAGAACGCGCATAGTCGTCAAGTTGCTGCGTGTACTCGAGAGAGTAATCACGTACCTCTACCGCGCGAACATCAGCCCCGCCAGCGTTGTTAATAAGCCGAATTGGTTTTCTCGGTGTCGGCAGACCGATCGCTTGCTCTGGGCAAAATGAGACAAAATCAAAATATTCAGAGAGCGTGCCCGTCACGTAATTGTTTCTTTTATGACCGCCATCGAACCGAACTGGCTTGCCCAGAAGACAACTGGAAATACCCAGCCGCGGGCGAGAAACTATATTGCTCATGCTCTCAGCCATGCGTTACCTATGCAGGCTTGGTCGGCTTCCTGGCTTCCTTTTGGGCTGTATTGAATCATTTTTTCGCTACTCATTTCTGCTATCAAGATTTAAACAAAGACTACGGAGAACAATGTGAAGTGTTACCAGCCTCCGAACGTGGGTTTCGCGATAACGCCAAACAGTGCCCAAGGCCTTTGCTCTCTGCCCAAGGCGATCGCTCTTCGGGAACGGTAAGGACTAAGCTGTCGGATTATTTTTCGAAAAAACGGCCAGATCGGATCACTTTCTAGATGATTCAGTTCCGGCTAACCATTCGTCTTTCTGTTGCCAAGAATCTTCCAGCCATTCCATACCGTTCATGCCGCTGATAGTTGTCTGGGAGACTTTTACGCGAACAATATTCACTAGCCCGCTCATACATCGCCAACAATTGTCGTCGCCAGGTTCATAGCCGATAGAAAAATCGATGATTGAGGTCGAATCGGGTAAAGAAAGCAAAATCGTGTTGAATCCGCCCGGTTTAGGCCTCAATAGAGATTTATACGGCGCGCCGTTTTGAACCCGCTTTTCCTCCGTGTAACGCGTTCCCTCGGGAAAAAGCAAAAGGGCACCCGGGGATGCGCCAAGCTGTAGAGAGGCTTTCTGCACAATACCGAGATCCCTCGTTCTCGTTTTCTGATCGCCTTTTCGTTGCAGTCGGGGAAAGTTTAAAGCGACACATACCCAACCTAACACAGGTACCCAAAGCAACTCTGTTTTGATCAGAAACTTCAGCATTGGACCTCGCCTGCAAATGAGCGTTTGCAGTGTAAAAATATCAAACCAGGAGCGATGGTTGGCAATAATCATGGGGCTCTCGTGCGGCCGCAATGTTTCAAGCGCAAAATCTTCGTCTTCGATCTCAAAACGCACGCCCAGTACCCTTTCAATCCACCATCCATCAATCCTCGTAGCAATTCTATAGACCTCGTCGACTAGATTGTCTGTCAGCACCTTTACGGCGTTTACTGGGCAAACAAACCGAACGAAGGCGGCTATCAAGAGAAAAGGAAGCCAAATCAGCAGATTGAGCGTAATAAAGGTCCAAGAGGCAACACTTACCAGATGCCTCGCGGTGGGCATTTCCGAATATTTCATACTAATATTTTGCTTCTAAAATCCATACAAAGGCTAGGAAAGTTAAGAATCGGCAGTCGCGCGATTAAAACACTTGCACCTGGTGATCCAAAAATACGCAACCGACGTAAAAAAGAGGAATTGATTGAAGAAGTCTTATATCATGAATGTACGTTTTAAATCATCGCGCAAATCAGTACCAATGGAAGAATCACAAGATTGGAGTGCCTGTCTCGAAAGGGTTGGCAGTCACGGAGATAGGGAAGCCTTTTCGGCCCTCTTCGCGCACTTTGCTCCTTTACTGAAATCCTTCCTAGCTGCAGGTGCAGGTCAAAACTCTGAGAACATCGAAGAGCTTGTTCAAGAAACCATGGTTAAGGTGTGGCGAAAGGCTAGCAATTATAATCGAAGTCAGAGCAATGCTAATACCTGGATTTACACCATTGCTAGAAACACGCGAATTGACTGGATCAGAAAGCAGATTAGACAGAACCCCAATCAGCTCCACGCAGACGACATTTACGACGCAGAGGCGACCGTTACGCCCCACTCTTCCCTGATAGCGCTACGCAATAAGCGGGACGTGAGTGCAGAAATAAAGAAGCTCCCGCCCGCTCAGTCCGAGGTACTCGCATTGATGTATTTTCAGGGACATTCAGGGCAACAAGTATCGGAGGCACTGAATATCCCACTGGGCACCGTTAAATCTCGAGTGCGCCTAGCACTGAAGCGGCTAAAGATAGCATTAGCCGAAAATGAGTTAGAGCTCGAAGCTCAAGAGGAGGCACACGCATGATCGGTAGACATCCAGACTCAGCATTGCTCGTTGAATACGCCAGTGGATCACTCGAGTTGGCACCTAGTATCGCCATAACCACTCACATCCAATTCTGCGACCAGTGCAGACGCACAGTAGAAAGCCTACAAGCCGTTGGCGGGGAAATGCTAGAAGAAGCAGCCTCGGTACCGGTTTCCGACAGCTTATTGGACAACGTTTTTGCGCGCATTGATAGCGACAGTCCAGAGGAGCAATCACTTAGCAATGTACAGCACGAAGCGGGTAAAGTTGACAGCGAAAACGAGGTACTGAGTGAGCTTGCCAGCACCGTTCCAGCGTACATCAGGAAGTTTTTGCCTGCAGAGCCTCTGAAGTGGCGATTCTTGTCCCCTTCTTTGAAGACCGCGACCATCAGCGTCGGGGAAGATGTTAACGAACTTTCTTTTCTCAAGATAAAAGCAGGCGGCAAAGCCCCCGTGCACACACACAAGGGTACAGAAATTACCGTTGTACTTAAGGGGTGCTTTTCAGACGAAGAAGATCTGTATCAGCCTGGAGACTTCATCGTGCGACATGCAGGTGAAACTCACCAACCCATCGCTGCCCAAAACGAGGAGTGTATTTGTTTGTCTGTTCTTTCGGCACCAATCCAACTCACCGGCATCAAGAGCATGTTGAACCCTTTCTTGAGTTTCGCGCCAAGCTGAGAGCACGGCACAGACCGAGACCTTCATCCAAAGTCACTATCACCCGATGGTGACGAAACTATTCCAACTTTGATATCATCGTCGACGGAAGAGCGTCGCTCCCGGTGGGGCGCGCGGCCTTCAAAGCCGTTGAGCTGCTGTTAAGGTGGCTGGTGGGTTCGACTCCTACCTCTTCCGCCACATATAATCGATAAACCCCTGAGTATATTGGATTATTCTATTAACGTTCTTTCACGACCATCAAAACAACCATCAATATATGAGCTGGTTGACGGATCGCCCAGAACACCCATTATCTCGATCTGCTAACAATCGTTTGCTACTTTGTTACATGGTTCACCGCACCTACGCGGCAGGCACGACCACATCGTAAGAGCACATCAACACCAGCGCGTCCTCAGGTAATCTACCA